>Ga0180222_1000118_pt1 | contig 138721 bp, 117 predicted proteins | sample eDN5th37CKraftOP_FD_151336 | JGI IMG/M metagenome (GOLD analysis project Ga0180222, IMG submission 151336) | Enriched Organic Plus compost microbial communities from Emeryville, California, USA - eDNA 5th pass 37_C Kraft OP (version 2) (version 2) ... | reverse complement strand
AGCGCATCGCAAAAGCGGTTGTGCTGACGCGCGAAGGTGGTTTCGTGGTTGCGATCGTACCGGCAACGGCGCGCGTGCGCCTCGACGTTATCGAGCGGATGCTGGAGTGTCCCATCGATCTCGCGAATGAGGATGAAATCGGCGAGCTGTTTCCCGATTGCGACATCGGCGCCGTGCCGCCGATCCCCGAGGCCTACGCCATCGACGCTTTTGTCGATGAAAGCTTCGACAAGCAGCCCGAGGTGTTTCTCGAGGGCGGCGATCATCGGAGTCTCGTACATCTTTCCGGCGCAGCGTTTCGCGCACTGCTGAAAGATGCCCAGCGGGCACGCATCGCCGACTAGGGCATGCATACGTCGGACTATCGGTCCGGAGCGTGCGTCATCGGTCTGAGCAAAAACCTGGAGTTGCTCTAGACTGCCGGCTGCTTCAGCCGTGTGCGAAGCGGACCGGGCGCGGTGCGATCTGAATGCATGCCATCGCGCCGCGGCTGCCGCCCCACGAAGCACATCAAGCCGGCGTGCCGTTCGACGCGTCCGCTGGCGGCGGCCAGAGTGCTTCCGGAAAAGTGGGAACCGGTTTTCCGATGAGAAGCACGGCAAAGAAGAGCGCTTCCGGAAAAGTGGGCACCGGTTTTCCGATCAGAAGCACGAGTAGAGGGAGAGTGCTTCCGGAAAAGTGGGAACCGGTTTTCCGATGAGAAGCGCGACCAGACAATGGTCTAGAGCCGTTCTGCGTTTCCACTTAAACCGGAACGGCTCTAGATATCCGCCGTCTTGTCGAGATGCGCCGTGATCAGCGGGAAAACATCCGCTGCGGCGTTCTTGCCGAAGATACAATCGATATGTCCATAGCCGGGAATGACGTGGCGCTCGTAGAGCTGCCGCCCATTCACCTGCGCGAGGCGTTCCACCGTGCGGGCAGTGCTTTCCGGCTTGAAGCACGCGTTGTCCGCGCCGTGCAGGAAGAGGATGGGCAGCGCCATGCGATCGAGATGCGGCAGGTAGATGTCGCGCCCATCCGCATCGAGCAGACGCCCTTGCCGCGCGAGCAGCCCCAGATGCTGGAACGCCTCGATGTTGGCCTCCCCGAACATCTCCGCCAGTCCTGAGGAAACCGTCGCCTGGTTGAGCTGGGCGAGGTTGTAAAGCCGCCCATAGAGGGCCGTGATGCGGTTGCTGGTGGCGTCGTGCGTGCGCTCCGACCACGGCACCGGCACGATCAGCTGCAGGAACTTGTCGAGAAGCCGTTCGCGCAACGGATCGGCCGTGGTCGCGCGCGCGTTGACCACGTCGATGCCCATCGCTTCGAGGATCTGCGGTGCACGCAGATAGGCGAGCAGCCGCTGCGGATAGCACGGCACCACGTAGTCGGTGGAGATCTGCGAAATAACTGCGGAGCGAACCCCTTCGAGGCCGGCGAGCAGCGACATGGTGAACGTGGTGGCGCCGAAGCAGTGGGCGATCACCTGCACCGTCGCGCAGCGCGTCACGGCACGCACCTTCGCCACCGCGGCGGGGTAGTCCTGGGCCGCGATGTTGTCGCCGTTCCACAGCTCGTGCGCGTAAGGCAGGTCGACACTGGCGCGGAAATCGAACAGCCAGCAGTCGTAGCCTTCGGCGACGAGATATTCGAGCAGGTTGGTGTCGATGGTATCGATCGAGAATATGAGGCTCGACACGCCGAGCCCATGCGCGAGGATCACCGGCCCCTTCGCTCCGCCGCGATAGCGCGTGAGCTTCAGAACCTTGCCGTCGCCCGTACGCACGAGATGCACCTCGGGCTCCGGCACGCGCAGGGTGCGCTTCTTGCGCGGATTGAGAACGTCGTAACGCCCCGAGCGCGCCAGCACGCCGCCGTAGGTATCGAACAGCTCGCGGCTGAAGAAGGTGCCGAACTTGCCCACCGCGCGCATCCGGTCGGCGTTGCTGCTCCCGCCGGTTCCGCGCAGCGTCTGCATCTGCACGTAGAAATCGGAAGGCGCGATCTCCAGCATTCCGCGCGCGATGTGGCCGAGCTGCCCCTGCGCGCCCCGCGAGATGTCGATGTTGAGGCGGGTGGTGTCGCGCCAAAGGTCGAGCGTCGCGTCGGAACGGACGACCTTATAACCGCTGAAATGGTATTCCGAGCCATCGCGCGCGGCGAGCGAGAAGCGATAGTCGAAGCGCTTCGTCTCGACCGTATGCTCGTCGACGCGCATCAGGTTGAACTTGCCGTCGAAGATCTCCATCGCCTCCGGCGACAGCGCCGGGCATTCCACCGTGCCGACGATGCGACCCGAACGCTTAGGATCGGCAATGAACCGGTCGACATCGTCGACGATCACCGTCAGCGTGAAGCTGCAGCTATGGCCCTCCTCCTTGCCGCGCCGGGCCGCCGTCTCGTGCGGCAGTGTGATCGCGCTCGACATGTAGCCGGCCATGCGCTCGGTGAACTCGACGCCTGCCGGGCGCGTCGTCTCGCGGCCCTCGGGCGCCGCAATGAGAAGCGGCGCGTCGTAGCGCTGCGCGTCGGAAAATTCCCAGCCGCGGTCCTTGGCGAGATGGATCATCGCCCGCTCGGCGAGCGCGGTGATCGTCAGCAGCGGATTGACGCCCAACGGTCGCGGGATAATCGATCCATCGCACACGTAGAGCCCCTGGAGCACGGCATCCGGTGGTGCGTCGGGGGTAGCGTCGAACACCTGGCACTTGTGATTGACGGCGCCCTTCGTACGGTCGCGCCCCATCACGCATCCGCCCAGCGGATGCACGGTGATGAGGTTGTTGCCCAGCATCGTCTCCGTAAGGGGATTGCGGATGTAGTTGCCGCCGGTCGCGAGCGTCGCCTTGCGCAGGTTCCGTTCCACCTTCTCGAAGATCGGCTGCTGCGCCACCTTCGGCCAGGCGAGCTTCAGCCGGCCGTTATCGAGCGTCATGCGCCCGTTGCCATCGTCATGGCTCATCACGAGATACGTCTGCGTGCGGTTGACGGCCCCCTGATAGGCGCCGAACAGCAGGCTCTGGCGCCGCCGCGCACGTTCCGCGAGAAAGTCGATGATGCCGCGGTCGGTATCCTCGCCCAGCTTGTCGCCGCCGATGGTGAGCAGCGCAGGCAGGATTGGCGCGAGCGCGGACGGGATCGAGCCCTCCTCGATCACCATGCCATCCTCGAGCCGATCGGTGTCGCGCAGGTCTATGAGGCCGGTGATGCACGGGCCCACCGGACCTGTCTCCGCCACCGGCGGCTCACCGACGCCGATGCCGTTCACCGGCACGTCGTTGTTGTAGGCGAACGCCAGCACGTCGCCGTTTCCGGTGAAGCGTTCGCCCACCTGATCGGAAACGGCGAGCCCCGCCTGACGGGAGCGCAGCAGGATCTCGGTTGATCCGAGCGTACCCGCTGCGAGCACGACGACATCCGCGGTGATCGATTGATCGGCGGCGGAGAACTTTTCGCGCTCATGCCCGAGCGGCTCGAAGAAGACGCGCCAGCGCCCCCGCTCCTGCGCCACGTGCGTGACGCGCATCTCCGTGAAGATCTCGGCGCCGTGCTGGAATGCGTCGGCAATATAGGTGACTTGCACCGTATTCTTGGCGCCGACGTTGCAGCCCGAGCAGCAATCGCCGCACAGCGTGCAGGCGGGCTGCTCGACGCCCGCGTAGTTCACCTGCTTTTCGAGGGTGACGTTGATGGGTGGGCGCACCACATCGCGGTGGAGCGCGTTGCCGCTTACCCCCAGCGCCTTGAGCTTGTCGAGCGCAGGCCCTTCGTAGGGCACCGGCCGCAGCACTTCCGTTGCGCGCGCGAAACCTTCCTGGCGCGTCTGATCCTGCGCGATCTCCGGCGGCCAAACCGGATCGTCCCATACGCGGGGGTCCGGCGGCAGAGATACGTTGGCATTGACGAGCGAGCCGCCGCCGAGACCGCACCCGACGAAGACATGGATGTCCTTGCCCAGCCGCAGATCGTAGAGCCCCGACGGCGAACCGGAGACGCGCGCGCCGTCGCGGCTCACCTGGAACTGCTCGTGCGCTTCGATCATGCGGTCGGGGAAGTCTCCGATGGCGAACTCCTGCCCGCGCTCCAGCACTGCAACGCGCTTGCCCGCGCGCGCCATGCGCGAAGCGGCAACGCCCCCGCCATAGCCCGACCCCACGACGACGACGTCGTAGCGAAGCTTGAGGTCGGCGACGGATTTCGACAAGCGCCGCATTCTATTCTCCCTCGACCGGCGCAGGGCTGCGCCGCCGCCACCGCGCGAACCATGCAAGGTTGCGCGTGCGTGTTTTCTCGTTCTCCGCCACGGTCGCAGATGCCGCCGCGCGCGCTGGCGTTGCGTCCTCGCGCATCTCCCAGCCGTAGTCCCGCGCCATGAGGATCATGGTCCGCTCCGCGAGCGCGGTGATCGTTAGCAACGGGTGGATGCCCAGCGGACACGGGATCACGGCGCCGTCGCACACATAAAGGCCTTCGTGGACCGCATCGGGGCCGGCACCGGGGCGCGCGTCGAAAACCTGTCCCTTATGGTTGACGACACCGCCGTTGCGCGTCTCGCCCATGGTGCAGCCGCCGAGCGGATGCACCGTCATCAGGTTGCCGCCGAGCGCCTGCTCCGAAACGGGGTTGCGCATGTATGTGCCCCCCGTCGCGTGCGTCGCCGTCTTGATCATGGTTTCGATGCGCTGGAATACGCGCTGCTTTGCGCCGTTGCCCCACGCGATGGCGAGACGATCGCCTTCGAGGCGCATGACGCCGTTGCCCGCATCGTGCCCGACGGCGAGAAACGTCTGCGTATTGTGGACGGCGCCTTGATATGCGCCTTTGACGAGACTGCCCGCGGCGCGTTCCAGCGCCTCGAGCCCCTCGCCCAGCGTGCGTTTCTCCCGTTCGCCGAACACCGCGGCAGCGGGGGTGAGCAACGCGGGAAGGGCTCCGGCGAAGGCGCTCGGCAGCGCGCACTCGCACATGGCGAGCCCATCGCGAACGTCCTGCGTATTGCGCAGATCGATGAGGCCGTTCACCGCCTGACCGACGGGTGGTACCTGCGCCCGCGGCGGATGGCCGACACCGATACCGTTCACCGCAACATCGTTGTTGTAGGCGAGCGCAACCGCATCGCCATTGGAGGTGAAGCGGCTGCCGAGCCACCGCGACAGCGGCAGGCCCTCTTGCGCCGAACGCAGCAGGATCTCCGTGGAGCCGAGCGTGCCCGCCGCCAGCACGACCACATCCGCGGTGATGAAATACTTATGGCCGCGCGCAGTCTCCGCATCGGCTGGCATCGCCCACACGCGCCAGCCGTGGCGTTCGTCCCTGGAAAGCGAAAGCACCTTGATGCCGGTGAAAACTTCCGCCCCGAACGCCGCGGCGTCCGCGATGTAAGTGCAGGCGACAGTCGTCTTGGCGCCGACGTTGCAGCCCCCGCAACAGTCACCGCAGGACGTGCAGGCCGGCTGATGCACACCGGCGGCATTGGGCCCGGCCCTATGGGCGACGTGCAGCGGGATCGGCGTTACGGAGCGCCCGAAGGCGGAAGCGGCGAGGCGCAGCGCCGCGACCTTCTCGTAGCTGGCAGCCGACGGCGATATCTCCGGCCGCAACATGTGCCGCGCCCGCACGAAGCCTTCCGCCAGGAGACGGTCGGAGCGCACTGGGCCGGGCCAGGCGCCGTCCTCGAAGACACGCGTGTCCGGCGCGAGGCAGACGTTGGCATTGATCAGCGACGTGCCGCCAAGGCCGCAGCCCATCAGCACGTCGACGTCCTCGCCGACGCGCACATCGAACAGCGCCGTCGCCGAGCCGAGGCGTCCGTGCGCACCGTTGATCTGAGTTTCCGCGCTTGCGCGCGCCACGCCGTCGGGGAAATCGCCGGGCAGAAACTCGCGTCCCCGCTCGATCACCGCCACCTTGCGCCCGCACCGGGCGAGCCGCGCTGCGGCCACACCGCCGCCGTAGCCCGACCCCACCACGATCGCATCGTAGTGCGCCTTGAGCTTCGAAGCGGGCATCGAAAGCCGCGCCTGCATAGGCTTTTACTCTCCCCCAGCGCCCGTGCGTTCACACCGGCGTACGCGCTACGCGATCAGACGATCCCCGGCCCGGACGTTTGTGGTCCCGGACGCTTCAAATCCCCCACGCGAATTTCAATCGGGCCCTCGATCAGCGAAGGACGCAGCGGCCGCGACGGCACGATCGCAGGCCCCACCTCGTTGCCGAGGCCACGGTCCTTGGCATGCTTCCACGCCCACCGGCGCGGCGTGCGCCGCAGACCGATGGGATAGATGGTCAGCTTGTTGGGCTCGATTTTCATACGCAGGAAATTCTTGAAGTCGGGAATGGCCATCGAGGCGAACGCCTGATCGCAATGCAGGCCCAGGAAGCAGCTGAGGGTGAGATATGTGCCCCACACGAAACCTGCGGCGATACCGCCGAGAAAGATCATCGTTAGCGGGAAAATGACGATGGTGCGCAGCAATTCACGCACGTCCGGCGAGGTGCGCAGATCGAGGTTCTGCAGCACTTCGCGCGCCTGCGGCCACACCGTATCGACCATCCAGAACGAAAAATACGACACCGCATAATAGAGCGTGACCATCATGGCGATGTGCGCGAGCCAGTGCAGCGTGCCGAGCAGAAGCTTTACCCTCCCGCCCCACGCGCCGTCGGCGTATCCGTAGAGAACCGCCCATAATCCGAGACACCATATGCCGAGGATGACGTTCGTTGCTGCGGCCAGCGGCGCCAGCATGAATATGCCGGGCCACCAGTGGAAGTTTGGATCGTAGAGCATCGTCTCGCCGACGGTCATGTTGCCGTAGGGCGTCGTCGAGAACATCCAGATCATCACCCAGTAGATGACACCCAGCGCGACGGAATATCCGTAGTTGCGAAACGGGAAGCCGAGCGTCGAAAGACTGAGCCGCCTGCTCTCGGCACGCGAGGGCCAGCAGGACGGCTTCCCCGTGTTCTCGCCGTCCTTCACCTTGCAGCGGATATCGAGCTCGATCTTCTTGCCCGTGCTCGCCGTCAGCGTGCGCGTGTCCGAAAGGTAGTGGGTGGGCGAGAAATAGGCTCCCCCGCCCCCGGCCGTGAAGAAGCTCGTCCCCGTCTCGGCCGACTGATAGCGGCTGTAATGGTGCAGGTCGCCCGCGACGACGGCAGCGATGCGCGCGCCCGCGTCGGTTGCGATCTTCGTGATCGTGGAGAGATTGTCCTCGCCCTGGAGCCCCTCTTCCCTGTTGTAGTTCCAGCTTGGCTCGGGGATGCAGAGGATGACCTTCGGCGCCTCGGTCGGATGCTGCTTCATCGCCTCGGCGACACCCTCGAAGTAGAGGATCTGCCCGGCGTCGAGATACTGCGCCAGCTGGATGTCCGCGCCCCAGATCCACCAGTTGTGCGGCAGGCGGATTGCGAAATAGCTGCGGTGCTGCGGGCAGAGCCAGCCGCCGATGCGGTTCTCGCTCGCGCGCCCGAAGCGCGCCTTGCAGAACATGTGATCGAACGAGGAGAGCCCGTCGTACCAGTCGTGGTTACCGGGTAGCACGAACAGCATCCGGCGCCAGTTGCCGTCGGGCGACGGCGGCAGCGCCGTCGAATAGGGCATCGCGAAGCGCTCACGGTACGCCTGGCGGGTTGGAAAGGGATAAACCTGATCGCCGCCCATGATGAGCAGCTTGCCGCCGGGCAGCGTGCCTGCGCCCTCCACGGTGATCTGAGGCGCGCTCACCAGCGAGGCCATGGCGTAGGTGGAATCGAAACCGTCGCCCAGGTCGGCGATGTAATCCACCCAAACCGCGTTGCCGTCACTCAGGTGGCGCAGATCCGAATAGTCGTAGCGGCCGACGACCTGTTTCACCACCTCGGGACCGAAGCCGTCGATGGTGGCCTGCATGATCCGCTGGTCGGCGTACTGTCCGAATATCTCCGAAACGACGGAGCGCCAGCCCGTGCTGACGAGATGCGCCGGACTGTACCAGCGCACCATCTTGGGGAGCGCCTTGATATCGATCTCCCCCGAGCCGTCGGACATGCACTTCCCCCAGACGCATACTGCTTTTCGAAACGCGCCCCCCGGCCCGCTTCCATTGGAACGAGTCTAGGGGGGGCGCGAAGAGGAGTCCAGAATGGCGGCAGCGGCGTGGCGCCAGGTGTTGCAGAGTGAACGCAGGGGCACGCCTTCGTGCGGAAAACGATCACACGTCGGATGATTAGATCGGCGGTGTGGCCGCAGCGGTATTGCCCACGCCCTGTCGACCGGCATAGGCCCGAAGGCACAGTGCGTGGGCAAGGAGTAATGCCATGAAAGTAAAGGTCGCTATCGTGCTCGGTCTCGCCGCGGTTGGGATGCTCGCAGCGCCCGTCGCAGGATACGTCTCCTCCGCGGATGCAGCCTCGCGCTGCGTCACCAAGCGCGGCAAGGGCTGGGCCTGGACCGAGGACATGGCGCGTTTTCAGGCCTGGGAAATCGTCGCCCAGCTCTCCGGCAACTGGCCGGTCGCCACCGATACGCTCCGCAACGAGCGCTACAAGTGCAAGAAGGATGGCAGCGGCTACACGTGCCTGTCGTGGATCGACGTCTGTAAATCGTAAGACGATCTGTCTGAAATTGGCGACGCTGCGGATGGGTGCGCCAGATCAGGCCGGCACCCACCGATGCCGCGCGATGGCGGCGGCGTAGGGTGCGCCGCCCAACCCGGCGCGGCATGCAGCGCCGGCATTAACGTTAAACCCAGTCGAAGCGCCTCGGACGCCCCGGAGCAACCATTCGGACACATAGATTTCTCGACATAATTCTCTCATCCCCACATGCTCCGCTCTGCTCGGCCAGGGGTGGCCAGTCATAGGAGGAGCTGTCGTGTTCGGCCGGGGATTCAACGATCAAAAACCACCGACGTCACCTTCTGGCGCAACAACGCCAAGCCCCGCGATGCCACCCGCTCCCATGCGCGACCTCAACACCTCGGCCCCCTCGATGATGACCCCCGCCAAGTCCGCCTCCGTCATCGGCCCCGACCTCGCGATCGTCGGTCAGCGGATCACGCTCGTCTGCAAAAGCGCGCTCGTCATCTCCGGCGAGGTCGCAGGCGACATCCACGGCGACGACATCACCATCAGCGAGACCGGCAAGGTCACGGGCATGGTCGTCGCGCGCAATCTTTCGGTCCACGGCGAGGTCAACGGCCAGCTGCGCGGGGAAACCGTGGCGCTGCATTCGACCGCGCGCATCAATGGCGACATCATGCAGAAGAACCTCGTGATCGCCGAGGGAGCGCAGTTCGACGGACGCGTGCGCAAAGCGAAAGACGCCAGCGACTGGCAGCCGACGCTCGATCTCAATCTCCATACCCAGACGGGCTGAGACGCACAGGGCCCCGCTGACTTTCAGCGAAGCCTCTATCGATCTGCGCCGCGGCAATGCGGGGCGCGGCGCGGCTGCTCGTGACAGCCAACGCATACCCATGCCGCCCCCACGTCTTTCACGCCGAGATGCCGTTCAGGCCGAGTTCTTGTCGAGACCGGTGATGCGGTCGAGCAACCGCGTCTTGCGCGCGCGCTTCACCTCCGGGCCATCGGGCCCGGCGGCGCTCTGGGCTGGCGCATGCTCGATCGGAGCTTCGAGCGCGGCGGCATCGAGCGCCTTGAGGAACCCGCCACCGCGGCGCGGAGCCTCGTTCCCGTTCTCCGGGCCCGCCGCAGCGGCAGGCGCGGAACCCGGCGCAGTCGCCGATGCCGGCGCCGCCTCGGCCTTCTGCTCCCCGGCAGCGCGTACGAGCTTCGTGACGCGCGGATCGTTGATGCGCTCCGCGAGCGGCCGTTTCGCATCCGCGTTCTCCGGCGCCCGGCGCGGAGGCGCCGGCACCGATCCGAGACGCCGCATCTCTTCCATGAAGTAAGCGGCCTGCCGCGCCAGTTTCTCATTGCCCGCAGCCAGCTCGGCGCGCAGCGCCTGGATGGTGCCGGTCTGCTCCTCGGTGAGCGCCGCCATCGCCGAAAGCCGCGCCTTCATGGCGATCTTGCTTTCCTTGACGCTGCGATCGTCCTGATCGGCCGCTTCGTAGGTGGCGAGCGCAGCTTTGAGCCGCGAAAGCTCGGCCGCCTGATCCTGGTTCACCGTCTTCAGGCGGCGGATCTCGGCCAGCGTCTTCTGATCCGGCGTCTCCGGCGGCCCATCGACGGGCTTGAGCGCCGGCGTCTCGCTCATCTTGCCGGCCCGGCCGACCACCTTCGCAGGACGCGATGCATCACCCGACGCCGGTGCGTCGCTGCTTTCCGCCGCTGGCCCCGCCCGCGCGACGAGCGACTGCAGCCGCGCGATCAATGCCGTCTGCTCGCGGGTCTTGGCGCGCAGTGCCTCGATCTCGGTACGCAGCGCAACTTCCCCGTCATAGCGCGGATCGGCAAAGCCTTCGCGGTTGCGTGCCGCGCGCGTGTTCAGCGCCGCCTTGAGGCGGTGCACCTCGTCGGTCTGCTGCGCGTTGATCTGCGTCGCCTCTTCCAGCGCGCGGGCCTGCTTCTCGCTCGACTGCGTCAGGGAGACGATCTCACGGTCGCGCTGGAACAGAAGCTTGCGTGCCTCAGCGAGACGGTTCTCCACCTTCGGCAGCCGGTCCATGATGGTCTGCTCGAGGACGCGCCGGGCGTTCTCATGCTCTTCCAGAGCCGTGCTCTGTGCCGCAAGCTCGCCCTCGAGCTCGCTGATCGTGGCATCGCGCCGGTTGATCTCGACCATCTGCCGGGCCGAAACCTCGGTAGCTTCCTCCACCATGATCTCGAGCTTGTGGATGCGGATGGCCGCCTCCGCCCGCAGCCGGTCCTTGTCGGCGCGGATCTCGGCCTCGGTGAGCGGCATCGACCGCTTCAGCATGTCGGTGGTGAGCCGGGCCACCCGGCGCCGATAGAGCGGGGCGATGAACAGCGCCAGAAGGGCCGCCGTGAGGAAGCCCAACGCCGCCAGCATGACCATCTCGATTGTGATCACGCCTGCGTCCCCGATTGCGCGCGGCTAGCCAACGCGTACCCCAACTGACCGGTCCTATGCGGACCCCTGTGGCTGATTATCCGATTGGCCAGCTGCCTGCGCAATGCTTCCATCCCGCGCGTTCTCACCCGCGGCTCCATTAAAGCCGCGCGGCGACTCAAAACGGATTCCACGTCGGGGAGCGGGTATACTTCAAATATCCAACGTTCGCACCTATTCGCAGTCCAATTCCCGACCGGATCGGTGCCAAAGTGACATCGCCATGGGTTTGGTACTGGATCCCCACGCCGCCGACCACGTAGGCTGAGCCCTGCACCCCCGCATAGCGCTCGTAAATCTGCGAGGGATCGCGCAGGTTGTAGACGAGAACCATGGTTTTCGAGCCCTCGCCGCCGAAATCGTAGCCGATCGACGGCCCCTGCCAGTAAACCTTATGGTTGCCCGCGTCCTTGGTGTAGAGGATGCCCTCCCCGTAGCGCAGCCCCGCGACGAACGCGCCGCCCGCATCGGTGCCGAGAATGTACCCGTTGGGCCGTCCGGACTTGCGGAAAGCATATTCGACGACGCTGGCGAGCCCTTTGCTCACCGAGCCGAAGAAACGGCCACCCGCCTCGACGATCTCGTTCTGCGAGTAGCCCCCGCCGTCGTCGGGCCCATCCGCGCGCGGACCGTCGTAGGGCTCGCCCGGTGCATGGTAGGGCTCGCCATAGCCGGGAGCGGGCTCCTCGTAGCCCGGCGCGCGCGCCGCCCGGTTGTCGTCGTAGCGGCGATAATCATCGCCCGAGCTGTAGGCGCCGTCCGGCCGGTAGGGGGCATTACCGGCGCTTCCGCCCTGCGGCGGCGGCGAATAGGCATCGTTGGCCGGAGGCGCCCGCCTGTCGCCGGCCGGCGGCGCGTAACCATCGTTCGCCGGAGGCACGTAGGCGTCGTTGCCGGTGCGGCCGCCCGAATAGGGACCATAGGAATTCTGCTGCGCACTGGCTTCCGGGACGAAGCAGAGGTGCGCGGCCAGTAAGGTAAGGGCAGAAAGGATGAGGGAAAGGCGGCGTGCGCCCATAGTCAGCGCCATGGTTCTATCCATCGTTTGGCCGGCGACCGTGCCGCCAACGCGCTGAAATCCTTCCTTGGAAAGTGTCGCGAAAGTGTGGCCAGCCTGCGGTACCTTGTGGCCCTATTGCGGCACATGTCCCGCATTGGCAACACGCAGCAGCGGCTCGCGCGCCCAGGCAATGAACTGCGGATTGAGATAACCGCCTTCACGCTTGCCATAGCTCAGCGGCTCGCCGTCGAGCGTCGTCACGCATCCGCCGGCCGCGCTGAGAATGGCATGCCCCGCTGCCGTATCCCATTCGCTCGTACGGCCAAGGCGCGCGTAGAGATCCGCTTCGCCCCGCGCGATGAGACAGAACTTCAGCGACGAGCTCGCCTTGCGCTTCTCGGTGATCGGGAGCTGCTGCAAAAACTCGTCCGTGCTCTGGGCCGCGTGCGAACGGCTCGCGAAAGCGATCAGCGCATCCCTGTTCGGCTCGCGCGTCCTGAGACGCCGCAGGTTGCAGTTTGCAAATTCGGAGGCATCGGCATCCGGCGCGATGTTGGCTTCGATGGCCTCGCCGGCACCGACCGTTGCGAAGAACTGCGCGCTCGCCGGCGCATAGATGATGCCGAACACGGGGCGGCGCCCCACGACGAGCCCGATATTGACGGTGAACTCGGGGCTTCCCTTGATGAAGGCGCGTGTTCCGTCGAGGGGATCGACAAGAAAGAACGCGTCTTCCACCGGCGGCACGCACCCCGCAGCAACCGCCTCCTCGGCGATCACCGGAACGCCGGGAACGACAGTGTGCAGCGCTTGCGTGAGAACCGCTTCGGCCTCGTGATCGGCTGCGGTCACAGGCGTTGTATCCGCCTTTGTCTCCACCGCCACATCCGAATTGAAATGCGCCATCTCGATGCGCCCTGCGGCCAGCACTGCGGGCAGCAATGCCTCGACCAGGCCGCGGTAATCCTCTAGCCTCATACGTCGTTCGTACCTTGATTCGTTATTCCGGCCTTGCGCGAGCCGCATTGGCTACTGGTCGCCAGGGATGCTTCGCGGGGTGGGCCGAAGCAGTATACAGGGCGACCTTTGCATGGTGTTTCGGCGCGTGTAACAGAAGGCAACAACACTTCGCAAGCGGCCCTTGTCCGTCTGCTGCGGGCAACCCCGCACTGATCAGGGATCATAGCCGTTCCATCTTCTCCGATCTGCGACAATCAACTTGGGGGCACATCGATGGGCCAGCGTGCCAATCCGACGGACCTTGAACTCGCTGCACTCATCTCCAGCAAAATCTGTCACGACGTCATCGGACCGGTCGGCGCCATCTACAATGGTCTCGAAATCCTCGACGAGGATGACGACCAGGAGGCGAAGAACTACGCCCTCGATGTGATCCGGAATGTGACGGAGCAGGCTTCCGCGCGCCTGCAATTCTGCCGCTTCGCCTTCGGTGCGGCGGGCTCCGCCGGTGCCATGATCGACCTTGGCACCGCCGAGCAGATTTCCCGCGGTTTTGTCGGCAAGGGAAAGCACAAGCTCAACTGGCGCCTCACGCCGGGCCACATGCCGAAAGACAAGGCGAAGTTGCTGCTCAACCTCGTCGCCAGCGCCATCACGGCCCTGCCGCGCGGCGGAGAGATCGAAGTGCAGATGGCGGGCACGATGGAGACGCCGAGCTTTCTCGTGCGCTGCCGCGGCACCAACGCCCGCGCGCCGCTTCACCTCGCCGAGTTCATCGCCGGCGAGCACGCCCCGCCCCTCGATGCCATGACGATTCAGGCCTATTACACGTGGCGGCTCGCGGCCACGGCCGGGATGCGCCTCGCCGTGCTCCAGGATGGCGCCGACATTCTTCTCTCCGCCAAATCCGGCTGAGCGGGCGGAGGGCAGCCTGCGCGAAGTGAGTGGCGGCGCCGCTTCACCGACGACGTCCTGATACCGCTGCTCAGCCGATTCGCGCCAGATCGATGCACCGATCTCGGCTCGCATCCAGTTTGGATCCGGTCCAGCGCTGAGATTGAGTCTAGACGCGCCACGCGCCGTGGCTAGACGAGTGAAAAGGTGCGGAAGAACGAGCCGACGAGAGAACCTCCCCCGCGCGCACCAAACTCTCCACCCGGAGCAGCCCCTGGCCACGAGAGATCACCCTTCTGCGCGCCGAGGGCTTTCCGCGGCATTGCGGAGCAAATGCACCAACCCTCGCGCGAAGGTCGAGTTATGATCTCCGAGTTTGCTGTTGCATTGCTAGCTGGACTCGTTGCCTTCGGCGGTGAGAACAAAATCCCGACCGTCCCGAATACCGGTTTCTTCGTTGACGAAAAACCGGAACCGGAAACGTGTAAACTGTTTCCGTCCGAAAACATCCTCGTAGTTGATCCTGCCGCTAACGAACAGCCGGCCTGCGTTGTTATCGAGGGTCGCTCTTGCCATCCGCCACATGAATTCGCTGAAATCGACGGGGTGAAAAAGCGTCTGTCCAGGACCAATATCGAAGCCACGCACCGTCTTCTCGCTGGGTTTGTCATATGCGTCACTGGGCTGCCCTTTGAAGTTAACCGAATACCCGGTGCGAATAGTGACCTTATGCGCGGGACTGATGCCGTAGTTGCGGATCGTGATAATGACCGTCGGGGATTCAGTCTCCGTCCCCTTTATCTCAGGGTCGAATGCGCCAATGTAAGCGCGAGACTGGGCCTCCCCGATGCGGCGCGTCTCGCCTACAGCGTCTTCGGCCGCTTTGACCGCCCGCTCGGAGTTATCGAGGGTCCCTTTGAGCAGCCATACAGCCCAACCGCTCAAGATCAACGCGAATATGCCGGTAGCGGCCATCAACCATTGCGCCCATCCATCCCCAAAAATTAGGTAGCCGTCTTGCTTCGAATTCTCCGCATCATTGCTGGCAGGTGCGAACTTATGCCCTGCGCTGGCCGGTTCAGTTGGCGGGAAATGTTCAGTGCCACCTAACTCTATTGTGGGCTCGCTGCCGGACTTTTGCTGACTGGCGGGCTGATGTACTGGACGTTCTTGCGCTACATCTTCGGCTAGGGCGCTGACTGTCAGTCCGACAACCCCAAAGACGAGCATCCAACCACTTCTAGGCATTGGATCAAGAACACCGCTGTAAATTTCCCTTAGCGAGAGTACTGCGGACGTTCGGTTCAGTCTCGGAAACTCGATCTCTGCCCGTCTTTCCCACCGCGACGGTCTCCAATGTCACGAGGACGTTCTTTCAACGTCGGACAGCCTCTGCCGCCCGCACCGCCCATCGACCATCCCGTCACAGCTGAGCGTGCTCAGCAGCTGCGCGATGAGCCGCTTGCGATCCTCCTCGGACATCCGCTTATCGTGGGCAATGCCGTAGAGCGTGTTGGCGTTGAGCTGGTGACAGAGATCCATTTCAAATGGGCCGTCAAATATGGATGTGACACGAAAACAATAATCAACCTGCGATTGAATAAATTCGGTATACACTAGATCGGCCAAACCACAACCGAAATACTGCAACTGAAATGCCCGCACCTTGCGGCGCGGGCATCGAACGGTTGTGAAATCAGGGGCTTAGAGTGCTTCCGGAAAAGTGGGAACCGGTTTTCCGATAAGAAGCACGACCAAACAATGGTCTAGAGCCGTTCTGCGTTTCTACCTAAACCGGAACGGCTCTAGAATCTCAGGAGGCTCGCAGAGGGTCACTGCGCGCCGGATGCGCCACCCACCCCGGCGGTATGGTCGAGCGGAGCAACGGTTGCGGAGGCCTTGGCCTTGCTTGCGGCGCTGGCAGCAACGGCTGCCGCCGCAGCTTCCTTGGCGGCATTGGCTGCGGTCTCGGCAGCGGCAGCTGCGCGCTCGGCCGCAGCAGCGGCGGTGGCTGCCGCAGCAGCAGCGGCCGCCCGTTCCTCGGCGGAAGGGGTTGCAGTCGCCGGCGCAGCGTGCGGTGCGGCCGGAGGCGCCGCCATACCGGCGCCGGCCTGAAGCGCACCTGTTTCGACGGCCGCCGGAGCGGCGCCGGTCGCCGCTGTTCCAGCGGCGGGCGGCGCTTCCGTTGCCGTCGTGGCAACCGCCGCAGGGGCAGTGGCCGTGTCGAGTGCAACCGGCGGACCGTCCGCCTCCGCGTCGTGCGGGGCAGCGGCGATCGCGGCCGGCGTGTCGTCGGCTTGCGGAGCGGGTGCAGCGTCCGCCTGCTCCGAACCCTCTTCCTCCCCGGTGACAGGCGCGGCCGCAGCCTGCTGCGGCTGAGCCGGAATACCGAGCGCAGCAGCCTTGCTCACCGGCGCAGGCGGCGTCGCGCCGTCCTGGGCGACATCGGCGTTCGCATCGGCCGACTGCTGTCCGAGCTTCTTGGCATCGTCGCCCCAGCACACGGTGGCGCTGGCGGTGCAGGTATATTCGTCGAAGAGGATGACATCGAGGAAGAGCTCACAACTGACGCTCTTCTTGCCGGTCTGATAGTTGGCGACGCCGTTTTGCGAAGCCCACTCGGAAATGTGCTTGTCGAGCAGGTTCTTGGCGTCGTTGGTCGGGCCTTCTTTGCCGTAGTCGTTGACCGTGAAGCCGAACTTCTTGCACGCAGCATCCGCGGGCGCCGAAAACGCCGCAACGGCACCCAGGAACGCCGTAGCTAAGACGAGCGATGGCTTTGCGCGCATGGAATTGTCCCCCGTCGGTGCAGACATCTGTCCGATTCCAAAGCCTTATAGCTGGAGCCCCATGGTCCTGCCTAGGCTTCGACGCAGCAAACATGTGTGTAGGACAATGCCAGCGCGCCGACATCGCGCGCACGGCCTCAGTTCATATAAGGTGAATTGCCGCCGTTCGGGCCAATGCCAGAGTCGAAGAAGAAGCCGCTGTCGAACGGTCCGCCGGGCGTCTGCCGGTTGATGTAGGGGTCGATGTAGCCGCCATAGAGCGCGAAGTAGCGCGCGATCTCTTCCGGCGTGGACCCACGCTCGACCGCGTAGGTGCGGCCCTTCTGCGCGCGGCGGGCAGCGGGCTTCCGCTTCTTGGTGTATTCACCAGCGGAAGCACCCGGCGCCAGGTAGTCACCGGCGCCGCTCAGGGTGGCGAGCATCAGAAATCCGGCGGCCACGAAGACCCCCATGCAGATGCGAGAAAGGCTCATCATTTCAGTCCTTATCGTTCTATCCACCCCGATATTGGGTCGAAGATAGCTGAAAACCCCGCAGGGGCGCGCATTTCTCGCCACGTGACCGCATTTTACGCAGACCTGTCACCCGGCAACCACGCTGCTGCGCAGCACACGGAGAGCGCCCGCACGACTCTTGCCCGAGTCGTGCGAATGCATCATCGGCCTCAAGTTCGCAGCGAACCGTTAACGGAATGGGAAAATTCGTTCCAATCCGAAGCGGCCGCGGGCTGGTGCGCCTGTCAGCTCGTCTTGCAGATCGTCGAGGTGCCGCGACAGTTGTAGCCGAGACCGCCCGGCGAGCACTTGTAAACCGGCGTGCTGACGCGATAGCCCGGCGTGGCGCCGCTCGCCATGAAGGCAGCCCAGACGCCCCAGTCGAACGACTGCAGAATCGCTTCCTTCACCTGGAATTTGGCGCCATCGACGGTAGTTGCGGTACCGGAGGCGGATTTCCTGAAACACTTGGCATCGGCATCGCCGACAAAGCCGGCGCAGGCGAGGGCAAGAGCAAGTGCGGCCGTGTAGGACAGCTTGATCATGGGTAAGCTCCCGGACATCACGATAAACGATGCCGGAAGACTGCCGCAGGCACGCGACATTGCCCATCGCGGACGCATGCCTGCTGCAAAATGATTGGGGATCGTTGCCGTGCGGTGACTCTCAGCAACCGCCCACCCCGGCTGGCGCAGCGATCATGACGACTGGAGATTGACCGCCTTGGGACCCTTGCCGCGCTTGTCCGGCTCGGTCTCGAAGGAGATGCGTGCGCCCTCGTCGAGGTTGGGGATGCCTGCGCGCTCCACCGCCGTCACGTGCACGAAGACGTCCTTGCCGCCGTCGTCCGGCTTGATGAAGCCGTAGCCCTTTTGCGCGTTGTAGAATTTGACAGTGCCGCTCTGACGCATCGCGAAATCTCCTAACGTGCGCAGTCAACAAAAAAGGCGCGTCTCAGCTGAGAGCGCGCCGGGGGGAAAGCTCGGGAAACCATTCGCAATGCGGGGGAAATAAGCGCGGGAGATCGACATGCGCCACGATCTCAAAAAGCTAATCTCTAGGCTCCGCCGGGTCGATTGTGCCCCGAGCGGCGGAAGTATTGAGGAAAATGATTCTCCAGGCAAGCTTTAGTGGTCACTTTTGCCGCACCCCGGCGGCTTCGTGCCCAAGCTCCTCCAGCCGGAAACCGGCGCCTTTCCCCTGCGCCAGAATTTTCACCAGCTCCGGCAGCAGCATGCGCAGGGTTTCAGCGAGCGTGTAGGGCGCGTTCACCGCGATCAGCCCGGCGCCGTTGAGGCGCGTTTCATCCTCCGGTCCGCGGATCATGAACTCGATAGCCAGAACCTTCGGCAGCCCCAGCGCCGCGAGCTTCTGGCGGAAGGCGGCCACGGGGCGCATCTCCTTGATCGGATACCAGAGGAGAAAGGTGCCGGTCGCGAAGCGGCGGACGCCCTGCTGCAGCGCTTCGACGAGCCTGTCGAGCTCCCCCTGAACCTCGAATGCGGGATCGATCAGCGTCAGACCGCGGCGCTCCGGCGGCGGCAGCAGAGCCTTCACCGCGGTCCACGCATCGAGCGCCATCACCTTCACCTGCCTGTCCCGCGCGAAAAGCCGCGCGAGCTCCGCCTGGTCCTCCGGGTGCAGCTCGTTGAGGACGAGACGGTCGTCGGCGCGCAACCGGTCGCGCGCGATGAGCGGACTGCCGGGATAGCGCAGCAGCATCCCTTCGGGGTTGAGCGCGCGCACGCTGTCGAGATAGGGCGCGAGCGCCGCGCTCGCCGCCGCCGAGAGATCCGCACGCATGAGGCGCCCGATCCCCTCGCGCCACTCGCCCGTCTTTTGCGCCTGTTCCGCGGTGAGATCGTAAAGGCCGATCCCGGCATGCGTATCGACGACACGGAAGGGCGCAGGCTTCTGCTTCATATGTTCGATGATGAGCGTCAGCACCGCGTGCTTGACGACATCGGCGAAGTTTCCGGCGTGATAGGCGTGGCGATAATTCATGGCGCCCGCATCAGCGCCCGCCGCCCGTCGCTGTCAAGTCTGCGACGGATATGGCCCGCGGATATTCCCGCTGAGCGCATCGGAAGCCGGCGAAAACCACTCGGCGCTGCAGCTCTCGGCGCTGCAACAGCCTTCCAAGGCAAATGGGCGAAGCGCAGATCAGGCCTTGCGCTCCCACTTGCCCGAGGCGCTCTGCTGCCAGTAGGTCACCGGACAGCCTGCGCCCTTCGCGGCTTTCCACTGCCCGCGCGCGGTCTGCACCGCGTCCGCGTCGTTGCCATCGAACATGTAGACGATACGCACGAAACCGGAGAAGGCCTCAGCCTCCGCACCGTCGACGAGAAACCGCACGCCGGCACCGTTCGGCGTCTCGCCGCCCGTCGTCAGGTAGACGGGCTGCTCCGCAGCGTGTCCGTCCTTCGCCGTGCCGTGTGCGAGAAAGCTGTCCTCGCGATACGTCCAGAGCGCGAGGTCGATGGCAGCGAGCCGCTCGGGTGAGTTCGCCTGCACGACAGCGCGCCAGCCGCGCTCCAGTGTCTTCTCCACCAGCGTGGGCAGCACCTTTTCCAGGGGCTGCTGCTCGAGGTGATAGAAGAGCACTTCCGTCTGTTGTGATTGATCGGTTGCGTGTTGCCCGGACATGGAAACTCCGCACGTTGGCCATGCTCACCATTGCCTTGCACGACGCGCATGGCTTGGCAACTTCGATGCTGCGGCGCAAGACCGATTAGCCCTTGCGCCGCGCAACTTGCTTTCCTACTTATCGAAGTCCGGAACGGCGCCAGACGTGCGGCTGTCGTCCGTGCGGGCGGTGGAGTGGGCGGCATCTTCGGGTTCGCCGCTGCTCCCGCCCGCTGTAATTCCCCGCCCCATGATCAGCGCTGCTTTTGCTTCAGCGTTTCATCTTTGCGAGATAGCGCTTCGGCACCTCGCCGGCGGCGATCAGCGCATCGACGCAACGGCGCGAGAGCGAACGGCCTGAAGCCATCATGCAGCTCCGCAGCTCGGGTGTTCCGATGGAGTACTTCGCGCAGAAGCGGTAGTAGTCACGCTCGCACGCAGAATTTACGCGCGACGAGTAGGCATCGGCCGGTGAGCCGAACGCGAACATCATCAGTGCAGCCAACCCCGCGCCTGCTGCACGTGACACCGGGCGCGCCCGGCCGTGTGAGCACCTGTCCATTGATCCCAGTTTTCTCATTAGAGTTACCCCCGGGCCCCTAAGCCCCGCGCGTTTCGCCTCCCGCAGCAGCCGCGCGAATCCAAGGTAACTCAGCACCGGTGCCAAGGCCAGTGATCACGCCCCGCACACATCCAAAAAAGCGCACTAGCTCTTGTGCTTAGCATAGGGATTATCACCCTTGCGCAAGTTGAAGCGCAGGGGCACGCCGGGCAGCTTGAAAGCTTGGCGCAGACTGTTCGTCAGATAGCGCAGATACGATTTCGGCAGGTCGTCCGCGCGCGAGCAGAACGCGATGAACGTCGGCGGACGCGTCGAGGGCTGCGTGATGTAGCGGATCTTGATACGCCGTCCGCTCACCGCAGGCGGAGAGTGCCGCGCCAGCGCTTCCTGAAGCCAGCGATTGAGATCTGGCGTCGAGATGCGGCGGTTCCACGTGTCGTAGGCTTCGAGCACGGCGCCTGACAGCCGCTCCACACCGCGCCCGCTCAGCGCCGACAGCGTCACGAGCGCAACGCCCGGAACCTGGGCCAGGCGCTCACCGAGCGTTTCGCGCAATTCCTTGAGCGTCTTTTGCTTGTCCTCGACGAGATCCCATTTGTTGACGGCGACGACGAGCGCGCGCCCTTCCTCGGTGACGAGGTCGCCGATGGTGAGATCCTGATGCTCGAACGGACGCTCCGCATCGATCAGCAGCACCACCACCTCCGCGAAGCGGATGGCGCGGATCGCATCGGACGCTGAGAGCTTCTCCGCCGTCTCCGTGATCTTCGCCTTGCGGCGCAGCCCCGCGGTATCGAACAGGCGCACCTTGCGCCCCGACCACGCGATGTCGCTCGGCACTGAATCGCGTGTCAGGCCCGGCTCGGGCCCGGTGATCATGCGGTCCTCACCGAGAATGGCATTGACGAGCGTCGACTTGCCGGCATTGGGACGCCCGACGATCGCAACGCGGATCGGGCGCGCGGTTGCAGCCTGGCGCTCGGCGTCGTTCTCGCCGTGCTGATACTTGAGACCTAGTGCGGACAGCATCTCCGGGATGAGGTCGACAAGTCCCTCGCCGTGCTCCGCCGAGATGGCGACCGGCTCACCGAAGCCGAGCTCGAACGCGGCATAGAACCCCTCCTCGCCCGCACGCCCTTCGCTCTTGTTGGCGACGAGGATGACCGGACGGCCGGACACGCGCACCAGTTTGGCGAAGGATTTGTCGTCCGGCGTAATGCCCTCGCGCGCATCGACGACGAACAGCACGAGGTCGGCGGCCGCGAGCGCCGCTTCGCTCTGCTGGCGCATGCGCTCGGCGATGGAGCCGCGCTTGGCCTGCTCCAGGCCGGCCGTATCGACGATGGTGACGGGATTGCCGCCGAGGTCGGCTTCCTCCTCGCGGCGGTCGCGCGTCAGGCCCGGCATGTCCGAGACGAGCGCCGTACGCTTGCCGGTCAACCGGTTGAAGAGGGTGGATTTGCCGACGTTCGGACGGCCGATGATGGCGATGACGGGCGTGGAGGAGACGAGCGTGGATGACATGGTTTGAAGCCGGCCGCGGTGTTCGATTGAGGGCCGCTTATCGCCCATTCGCCCGCTGGAGCATAGCCCGCCGCGCCGATGGAACCGTTAAGGCGCGCCTCGCAGGCCATGGGACCTTTTCGCTCAGCGAAGGCAGAGAAGGCGGCAAAGGCCCAAAGGTCCAAAAGACCCATGCGCCTATGGCGCGGCCATCGGCGTGCGCAACGCCAGCCGCATGCGAAGCCTTCGCCCGGCGCGCGGCAGCTCTCAGTTCAGCGCCATCAGCTTGGCTTTGTCGGTCAGCACGTACATGCGGCCCTGCGCGACCACGGGCGCGATATAGATCGGCTCACCCAGCTCCTTCTGCGAGGTGATCCGTCCCGTGGTGGCTTCCACGCCGGCCAGCGTGCCCGACGATGACGTCAGCCACAGCGTTCCGCCCGCGAGCGTCGGCCCCGCCCAGGAGCCGTTGCCGGGCAGCTTCACCGTCCACTGCGTCTTCCCGTCGGTTCGCGACAGCGCCATGAGCTGTCCCTGCGTATCGACGACGAACACGCTGCCACCCGCGACCCACGGCGTCTGTGTGCCGGGCACGTTGGCCGACCACATGCGCTCGCCGCTTTCGGCATGGGTCGCGATCATGCGGCCGGCATGACCGACCGCGAACACCGCGCCGCCCTCGATGGCGGGACGTGCCGCATCGCTCATCGACGCGACCTGCGAGGTCGTGCGCGTGCGGGCGAGGTTCTCCGACCACATGGAGGACCCGTCGTTGGCGTTGAGCGCAAGCAGATCGCCCGATGGATAGGGAACGACGACGATATTGCCCGAAACCGCCGGGCTCGCGTTGTTGATGAGGCTCGCTTGCTGCGGCAAGCCGCGTACGGACCACAGCTCCCCGCCATCGGCGCCGGCGAGGCAGAAGAAGCGGCCATCGAGCGCGATGACATAAACCCGGTCGCCCACCGCGGTCGGCGAGGAGCGGATCGGCGCTTCGAGCTGTTTTTCCCAAATCGCTTTGCCGTTGGCGGGATCGAGCGCCACGACGTTTCCATAGCCGCTCGCGGCGTAGAGGCGCCCGCCATCGACCGCGAGACCGCCGCCGAAACCGCCGCCGCTGTTGCCGCCGCCGAGGCCGAGCGAGAACCAGCTTCCCCCGGACGTCTCCCGCTTCGGCTTCAGGGACGTGCGCCAGATGGCAGAGCCCCCGGACGTCGAGAAGGCGCTCACGTTACCTTCCGCATCGAGAGCGAAGACATGCCCGCCGTAAACGATCGGTCGAGCGGTCAGCCGTCCGACGCTGCCGGAGCCGGCACCGGCATCCGCGCTCCACGCGACGTTCGCTGCGCCGTTGAAAGCGAGATTGCCCGGTGCGTTGTTCGGGTCGCCGCCTGGCTGTGACCAGTCGTCGTTGACGCGCGGCGCCGGGATGGTGATGGGCGCGAACGCCTCGGCAAGCTCACCCGTCTCGGGGCCTCGCGGCGCCATGACCGGAATACGCCGGCCCGGCAGCGGCACCGCCTTCTCCGCGAACGGGTTGAGATTCGCCAGCTTGGGGAGCGAAGGGCCATCGCCTGCACAGCCGGAAAGCAGCACGAGAGAGCAGCCCCCCGCGCCGATCAAGCCGCCTCGCCAAGTCCCGCCCCTCATTGTTCCCCACTTAGTCTTTTTTTGCCGAAGGCTCCGGCGCTGCTGTTGCATCACCCGATGGCGCAGTCGTGGCAGCCGGCGCCGGGCTCGTAGATTCGGTGGCCGCGGCTGCCCCAGCCGGTGCCGCCGTCGAACGCTCGGCAAGCTCGCGGGCGGCGATCTCGGCCATGATGATCTGCGCCCGGTCGGTAATGCTCTGTGGCGCCTCCTGCTCGACGAACAGCGGCGTCAGCACAGCCCGCGCGTCCGTCAGCTTCCCGGCCTTGAAGGCGGCGAGCCCCAGAAGCTCCCGCGCACTGAAACGCCAGGGGTCCTCGTCACCCATCAGAGGGGTGAGCCGATTCTCCATCTCGGTAAAGTCCGCCTCGCCCAGGCGCAGGCCGGCCGCCTGCAGCCGTGCGAAACTGCGCAAAAGCGCATCGGCGCGGTTGTCGTTGGCGAGGGAATCGTAGGTGGCGAGGGCTTCGGTCTTCTTGCCCTCTTTGCTCTGGGCACCGGCGAGTTGCAGCAGCGACAGCGCGCGATAGCCGGCGGTGCCATCCTTGGCGAGCTTCTCGAACTCGGCCTCGGCGCTGCCCGTCTTTTTCTCCGCGAGCAGGCCGAGCGCCTCCTCATAGCGCGAGCCCGACTCGTAGGCGGAGGCGATGCGCTGGCTTTCCCAGTACTTGTAGCCCATCACGGCGAGGACCACCGCCACGGCAGCCGCGATGACGTACGTCCCGTATTCTTTCCAGATCTTTTCGAGACGCTCGCGCCTCAGTTCCTCTTCGACTTCGCGGAGAAGACCATCGTCCTGCTGTGACATCGCTCGCTCTTTCAGCCCCTGATTCCTGGCGCCTTTCTATCAGAGGCCTCAAATAGGCTTCTGGACGCCGCATACATAACCGACGGCATCCCCCGCGCAAGCGAATGATCGGCACCGGCGCCGATCCGGGAGCGGCTCCGTCGACCCCATCATCCCTTGCTGCTGGGGTTTTTCGACTTTTTCGTGGCCCTGCCGGGAGTTGCACCGACACGTTCCGTCTCCCGCACCTTCGCGGGCGCCCCGTCCTGCATGGCGTAGGTGTGCTCCGGGGTCGGGAAGGCGCGGGTGCGCACATCCGCGGCGTAATCGCGGATCGCATCCTCGATGGCTTCCCCCACCTTGCCGAACTTCTTCACGAAGCGCGGCACGCGCGGGCTGAGCCCCAGCATGTCCTCCATCACCAGGATCTGCCCATCGCAGGCGGACGATGCGCCGATGCCGATGGTCGGGATCGGGATCGAGGCGGTGATGCGGGCGGCCAGCGGCTCGGTGATCGCCTCGAGCACGAGCGCGAACGCACCGGCCTCGGCGACCGCGCGGGCGTCCTCTTCCAGGGCCGCCCATTCGTCCCGGTGGCGCCCCTGGGCCTTGAACCCGCCGATGACGTTGACCGATTGCGGCGTGAGCCCGATGTGGGACATGACCGGAACGCCCCGGTCGACCAGATAGCGGATGGTCTCGGCCATACGCCGGCCGCCCTCGATCTTCACCGCGCCGCAGTCGGTCTCCTTCATCACCCGCGCGCAATTGCGGAAGGCCACCGCCGGGCTCTCCTCGTAGGAGCCGAACGGCATGTCGACGACGACGAGCGCATGCCGCGCCCCGCGTACCACCGCGCGGCCATGCATGATCATCAGCTCGAGCGGCACCGGCACGGTGGTCTCGAAGCCGTGCATCACCATGCCGAGGCTGTCGCCCACGAGCAGGAAATCGCAATGCCGGTCGGCGATAGCCGCCGTATGCGCATGGTAGGCGGTGAGCGCCACGATGGGCTCCCCCCGCCGTTTCATGGCGGCGATGTCGGGGGCCATCAGGCGCTTTGAGGTGCTGTGTACGGACATCTACGGAGAATACACCTTCTGTAGCCCGGCGTCGTCGTTTGCGGCCGAGTGCGAGACCATTTGCGCTCCCTTGGGGCAGCCACTCTCGCGGCGCTATTTGAAAGAACTTATAAATCAGCGCCTTGATAACGAATATTTAGTGTTAAAATCATCATATTCCCTGATCCTAATGGGAGACAGGCTCATTTCCGCTCGGGGGCTTCCTTTGCAGACAATGACATCACGCGCTGGCGCCATGTCGAGCGGCCTGCGCCTTCCAACTCTCGCGGCGATCCTGGCCGGCGCCTTTCTGGTGACCGGCATGCCTCAGCGCGCCGAAGCCCAGTTCTACCCGTGGGGCTCGTGGGGCAACCCCGGCCCATGGAAGCCTAAACCCCGGCGGGCGCGCCGACCCCAACCCCAGTATGTCGAGCCGACGAACGAGAAGCCAGCAAAGGCGCTGCCGAAGCCGAGCGGCCCGCTCGTGCTCGTGGTCTCGCTCAGCAAGCAGACCGTCACCGTCTATGATGATGGCAAGCAGATCGCCAAGTCGCCGATCTCCAGCGGTACGCGATCGAACCCGACGCCCACCGGCATATTCTCGATCCTGGAGAAGAACCGCACGCACCATTCCAATCTCTACAACAGCGCGCCCATGCCCTTTATGCAGCGCCTGACCAATTCCGGCATCGCGCTGCACGCCGGCGACATACCGGGTTACCCCGCCTCCCATGGCTGCATCCGTCTGCCCTACTCGTTCGCCCGCAGCCTGTTCGACATCACCGAGGTCGGCGCCCGCGTGATCGTCACTAACGAGGATCTCACGCCTGCCGAGTTCAACAGCCCGGCGCTCATCGCCCCGCTGCCGCCCGACAACATGGCCTCCGCTGGCGCGAGCGCAATGACCGCTGCCGCATCCGCCAACGGATCGGGCGTCGTCGTTGGCCGCACCGCGGCCGCCGGATCGGCTCAGCACGTCACCACGCGCAGCATGGCCGCTGCGGCCCGCGCCGCTGAACGCAGCCGCCTCGCCGCCGCCGTGAGCGAAGCAGAAAACGCCAAGAGCGCCGCCGATCAGCAGGCGCAGGCCGCAACGAAAGCCGTTCTCGACGCCAAGGAAGCCGTCAAGAAGGCGCGGGCCGAGGAGCAACGCCTCGCCGGCCTCGCCCGCAAGACAGCGAAGACTGCCGACGCCGCGGCCGGCCGCTTCAAGTCGTTCACCGAGAAGCTCGCCAAGATCGACGTCGGCAAGATCGATGGCGCGGCCCTCGAAAAGCATTCCGCCGAGGAGGTCGCCGAGGAGACGAAGATGCTCGACGCCGCCGACGCCGCTGCCGCGGCCAAGCGCGCCCTCGACGAGCAGATTGCCAAGACCAAGCAGGCGGTGGCCGATGCCGGCGCGCTCGAAAATGCCCGCAAGGTCGCCATCGAGGATGCCAAGCACGCCGAGACGGTGGTTGCGGACGCCCAGAAGGCGCTCACCGCCGCCGACACGCTGGAAGCGCGCAAGGACTATCCGGTTTCTGTCTTCGTCAGCGCCAAGACTGGCCGGCTGGTTGCCAAGCTGGGGTTCGTCGAGGTGATGGACGTTCCCGTCACGATCACCGATCCCGACCAGCCCCTCGGCACGCACGTGCTCACCGCAACGCACTTCACCGACGGCGGCAAAGGCATGCGCTGGAGCTCCGTGTCGCTGAAGCCGGGAGCGGATTCCATCTCCTACACCCCGCGCAAGAAGCGCCGGCACCAGGACGAGGAGTACGTGCCGATCGCCGATTACGATGTCGACGCAGAGACGGCGCTGGAGCGCATCCAGATCCCCGAGGAAACGGTCGAGCGCCTCGCGGAGCTGATGAAGCCCGGTTCCTCCTTCATCATCTCCGATTACGGTCTCAGCCGCGAGACGAGCGCGCGCACCGAGTTCGTCATCGAGCCCTGGCGCAGCAGCAAGCGCGACAGCTCCTACTACCGGTACTACTGAAGCGCGCCGCGCCGATCGCAACCTTGCGAAATGAAAAGTGCCGGGAGGCCATGCCGCCCGGCACTTTGGCTTTCAGGAACCGGACTGCGATCACGCCAGCGGCGAGACGCCGATCACGAGCTCGTGCAGGTAGAGCACGATCAGCGCGTAAAGGGCGATGCCGAGCAGCACCACCAGGATGTCGTTCACCCACGGCCCGCTGCCCTTGCTGAGCGAGCCCGGATCGCCGCGGCGCTTGATGGCGATCCGGTCGTAGACCGCGAACGCCAGGAAGCTGCCGAACAGCACCAGCGAGGCGAGATCGCCGTTCGCGAGCAGATGCGCCAGCGCCCACGTCTTGATGGCGACCAGCATCGGCTGCTTCAGCGCGGCATGGATGTGCGAGGAGAAGAACTGCGCGACGAGGGCGATCATGGCCAGCAGCATCAGCGCCAGCGCCAGGTGCCGGGTCCAAATCGGCGGTTCCCAGAGGATCGGGTTCTTCCCCGGATGCAGCTGGAGCTTATGAAAACCGAGCGCAATCAGCGCGATGCCGACAATGGAGAGAACGCCGAAGATGGTGTGATACCCCGGCGCGCCGAAGCGGGCCACGAGCCCGTTTTTTAGGTTCACATTCAAAGGTACGAGGTGGATTGCAAAAAAAACGAGCAACCCGATCACCATAACCAGCATCACGTCCTCCCCAGATAATTCGCCGCGCGCAGCTATCCCATTGCCACGCTGCGGCCATCTCGTTAGGCTTTTTTAGTGTTCGGACACGTCGCCCGCCAGGGCGCCTATTGTCCGCGGTCGCGGGGGCCGGTGCCTTATCGTTTTTCGAGGTGCAGCATGCATACGCTCCCGTTCCCGCCGCGCGGGCGGCCGACACGCGGCCACGCGCCAGACTTGTACGCGCCAGACTTGCGTCCCCTACCCGGTTCCCAGTTGCGGAATGCGTTGGAAGCCTTCCACTTCGGGGGAGAACCGCCCGTGGCCGCAAGAGCCCAGATGAAATCCGATTTCGGCGCGGAGGACGATCACCGCCTCGCCGACGATATCGCCCGCGCAATGCACAACCGTCCGCTCATGAGCCGGCTCGCCCGCGTGGAGGCAGCGCACGGCGATGCCGCCGTCGCCGTGGCGAGATCGGCCATCGATCTGGTGACGCCGCGCGAGGAGCCCGCCGCTACCCGGACACCGCCGCCGCCGCCGGCCGTGGAGCTTCGCTCGATCGAAGAGGTGATCGACGATCTGGGCTACGCCGCAGCGCCGCCGCCCAGCGCCGCGTGGCTCGAAAAGGCGCGGCGCGCGAAAACGCTGGAACGACGCCGCCATGCTCTCGCGTGGGTGACAACCCTCGCCATCGCCGGCGTCATCCTCACCGGCACCTATCTGCTGTTGCACGTCTGAGGCGGCGGACCTCGACCTTGCGCAATGCCTACGGCAGGTATCCCTTGTCGAGGTTGAGCGCCTGGCGCGCCACCTCGGCGCCCTTCCCATCGACGTGCTTCGCCGTCCAGGCAACGTGGGTGCCGCCCTCCTGCGAGGTGCGTGAGCGCAGCGCCACGGAGACCGTCTCGCCGGCTTTGGCCGCGATGGGCGACAGCAGCGGAAAATAGAGCTGTTCCCAGTGCGTGCGCGGCGCGTCCGGAGCCGTCGAGAGCGTGATACCCGGCACGAGCTCCGCGCGCCACCAGACCGCAAAGCCATAGATGCTCGCGGCCCGCCGCAACTTCCAGTTCGCCTCACCCTTGCGCGCCGACCGCGCATCCGATCCGAGCTCGACAGTGTCCCACATCTTCGCGTCGAGCAGCTCATCCGGTGCAAGCGTGCGCACGTAGATGTTGTTGAGGCTCATGGTGCGCGCCACGGACATCTCGAACCCGGTTTCGTCCCAGGCCGAGAACTCGCGGTGAATGCGATCGCTGACGACCGGCGCAACGTATTGCTCGATGCGCCGCGGGATCATGGTCCCGCCTGGCTTCAGGAAGCGCTTCTTCGCGTCCGCCAGCGTTTCGATGATGTGCTCCTCAAGCGCGTAGTTCCCGAGCGTCTCCGACACGATGACATCCACCTTCGGCGGATCGACCATCTCCGTCGAATGGCACGGAATGAGGTGGCAGTTGCGCACCCCGTTCGCCTTGAGAACCTTCGCGGCAACGCCGGCGACTTCAGCGGTCTCGTAGAGAAACACCTCGCGCGCACCGCGTTTCGCCGCCATCAGCGCCAGAAGTCCCGTGCCGGCACCGATGTCGGCAACCGTCGTCTCGCCCTTCTTGATAACGGTGCCCAGCGCCTTCTCGAACGCTTCGTTGCGGACGCGGTCGGCGATGAGCGTGCGATGATATTCGATGCGCATGGGCTAGAGGCTCAGGTTGGGACCGCGGATCTGATAGAGGACAAGCGCGGTGGCTACCGCGAGATTGAGCGAGTCGAGCCGGCCGGCCATCGGAATTTTGACGAGCCGCGTACAGGCTTCAGTAAGCTCCGGCGAGAGCCCGGGGCCCTCGCTGCCCATCGTGAGCAGCACCGGCGCGCGATAGGCCGCCGTGCGGAAATCCTCCGCCCCCGAAAGGTGCGTGCCGACGACATCGCCGCGCCATGCCGCAACCCAGCCGAGGAACGGCTTGCGCTCCGTGCGCACCAGCGGCACGGCGAACACCGAGCCCATGGTGGCGCGCACGCACTCGTGCGAATAGGGGTCGCAGCAGGCACCGATGAGAATGATGCCCGCTGCACCCACGGCATCCGCGGTGCGAATGATGGTGCCGAGATTGCCGGGATCGCGCACTTCCTCGAGCGCGAGCCAGACGGCCCCATCCGAAACCTGCTCCGCCTTTGGCAGCCCTGACCAGCGTTGTTCGAAAACGCCGATCATGCTTTGCGGATTGTCCTTCGAGGACAGCTTGCCGAGCACGGCTTCGGAAACTTCGAGGCATTCGACGCCCGCGCCGAGCGCCCATTGGACGAGCCCCTGCGCGACGCCGGACGTGGCGCTGCCGGCGCGATAGACCAGCGTCTTCGGCACGAATCCATTGTCGCGCGCCGTGATGAGTAGAGACGCGCCTTCGGCGACGAACAGACCCGTCTCCTTGCGCGCCTTGCGCATCTCGAGTGCGCGGATCGCCTTCACGCGCTCGTTCTGCAGGCTCGTGATGGCCTTCGGCTCCAGCATCACGCCGCGCTCCAGCGCGTGAAGAGCGAAGCGGGCACCGCACGCGCGCCGCGCGCCTCGCGGATCGCAAGCTCGCCCGACTGAAACGTGCCGCCGCGCCCCGCCAGCACCTCGCGACAGAGCTGATCGAACGCCAGCGCCGAGGCGCGAATGGCATAGACCGTGAGCACGAGCGATGCGCCGGGCGCCAGCAGCGCCGCGCAGTCCTTCATCAGCGGCGGCAGGCTGGTGAACAGATCCCACACCTCGCCGTCGGGGCCGCGGCCGAACTTGGGCGGATCGACCAGGATGATATCGTAGCTTTTGCCGCGCCGCACCTCGCGCGCCACGAACTTCGCGGCGTCATCGAGCATCCAGCGGATCGGCGCCGAGGTCAGCTTGGATGCGGCCTGGTTCTCCTTCGCCCAGGAGATCGCCTTCTTCGAGGCGTCGACGTGGGTGACATGCGCACCAGCGGCGGCTGCAATCAGCGAGGCGGCACCCGTATACGCAAAGAGATTGAGCACCCGCGGCGGCTCCGCGCTGCCCGTCTTCTCCGCAAGACGCGCCAGCATCCATTCCCAGTGCGGCATCTGCTCGGGAAAGAGCCCCATGTGGCGGAAGCTCGCCAGCCGGCAGAGCATCGTCGCCGCGCCGACTTTCACCGGCCAGCTCTCGGGAACCGGCCTGTCGATACGCCAGCGCCCCTTGTCCTCGTCGTCATCGCCCGCGAACACCGCGTTCGCGTTGCGCCAGTCACGCTCCGGCGCACCCGGCGTCCACAGCGCCTGTGGCTCCGGACGATCGACGATCACCGACCCGAAGCGCTCGAGCTTGCGTCCGGCGCCGCTGTCGAGGAGCGCATAGTCGGCAAAGCCCCGCGTCTCGATCAGCTCGAGCTTGGCGGGTTCTGCGGGCGTCTGCGCTGCATCTTTCATCTCTAAGGATTTCATTCGCACCGCATTAGCCTAAACCGCAGTTAACGTCGCACGGCGATTTCCCCTGCGAGCAGAACGCAGCATGCTTCTCCGATGCGCGAAACCTTGCGGAGAGCACGGAGGCATCCATGACGACCTGCGCCTGCGGCAATTGCCAGTTTTTCGACACGCAAAGCAAGACGACCCGTCAAAAAGACCGGGACATCGGCCTGTGCCGGTACAATCCGCCGATGGCCCAGGCGGGCGGCACCGCCCCCGCGGTATGGCCGCTCGTCGAATCGCGAGACTGGTGCGGACACTTCGCCGTCACCGTCGAGCGCTTCATGACGGCGGCCGAATAGGACCGCCGTCAGGTGCGTAAGGCCCCGCAGACCGGGCCTTAATCGAGGTCGGCGACCTCGACCGGGCCGCCGCCCTTGATGCGCTGCGCCAGCGCGCTCTCGATGAACGGATCGATCTCCCCGTCCAGCACCGCGTCGGGATCTGTGCTCTGCGTCCCCGTGCGCAGGTCCTTCACGAGCTGATAGGGCTGCAGCACGTAGGAGCGGATTTGATGGCCCCAGCCGATTTCCGTCTTGCTGGCGGCTTCGGCGTTGGCTTTCTCCTCGCGCTTCTTCAGCTCCATCTCGTAAAGGCGTGCCTTCAGCATCGACCACGCGATCGCGCGGTTCTTGATCTGCGAGCGCTCCTGCTGGCTCGCCACGGCGATGCCCGTGGGAATGTGCGTGATGCGCACCGCCGAGTCCGTCGTGTTGACGTGCTGGCCGCCCGCGCCCGACGAACGATACGTATCGATACGGCAGTCGCTCTCGTTGACCTGAATATCGATGTCGTCGTCGATGACGGGATAGACCCACACGGACGCGAAGCTCGTGTGCCGGCGCGCGTTGGAATCGTAGGGCGAAATGCGCACCAGCCGGTGCACGCCCGATTCCGTCTTCAGCCAGCCGTAGGCGCCCTCGCCCTTGATCTCCATCGTGACTGACTTGATACCCGCCTCTTCGCCCGGGCTTTCCTCGAGCGTCGACACCTTGTAGCCGCGCTGCTCGGCCCAGCGCATGTACATGCGCGCGAGCATCGACGCCCAGTCCTGGCTCTCGGTGCCGCCGGCACCCGCGTGCACCTCGATGTAGGTGTCGTTGCCGTCGGCCTCGCCGGAAAGCAGCGCCTCGATGCTGCGGCGCTCCGCTTCCTCGGCGAGCTTTTTGAGCATGGCTTCGCCCTCGGCGACCGAGGCGTCATCGTCCTCCGCTTCGCCGAGTTCGATGAGCGTCACGCCGTCTTCCAGGCTGCGCTCCAGCTCTTGGTAGATGCCGATCGAGCGCTCGAGCTGCTGGCGCTGGCGCATTGTCTTCTGCGCCAGCTTCGGATCGTTCCAGAGGCTCGGATCTTCAGCTTTCTTGTTCAGCTCGGCGAGACGTTGCTGGGCAGTATCCCAGTCAAAGATGCCTCCGTAGGAGACCGAGGGCCTCCTTGATCGAATCCACGAGCTTTTGCGGTTCGGCGCGCATCGCTGCCTCCCAGATGTGTGCGATGTCAGGGTGTTGCGAGTGATATAATGGGCGGGTGCGCGCCTGTAAACGCGGGGACGCGCCGCACGCCTGGGCCCTTGCGTCAGGCCGCGGCTATAACAGCCAACTCACCAGAGCCCGCCCGGACCGGAGCCGAACGTCGGCGCGCGGCGCGGCTCGGGCCGGTAATAATCATCGCGCGTGCTTCCGGTATCGCCGCGCCCGCCGCCCTGATCCGTGAAGCCGATCACGGAGTACGCATCGTCCGGCTCTTCGCCCGGCTTGAACGCTTCCATGATGCTCTGCGGATCGTCAGCGCCTGCGCGCAATCCCGTACGCAGGTTGACGCGCGCGAGCTTGATCCCCGGCGGGATGCGGAAGGGCGCGGCAGGCTTGTCGGCCAGCGCTTCCCTCATGAAGTCGCCGAACACCGGAGCAGCGAGCTTGCCGCCCGTGTTGCCCTTACCCATCGGCGTCGGCGTGTCGTAGCCCATGAAGACGCCGACGACGAGATCGGGCGAATAGCCCACGAACCAGGCGTCCTTTTCCTCGTTCGTCGTGCCGGTTTTACCCGCGAGCGGACGCTCCAGCTTCTTCAATGACGTCGCCGTGCCGCGCTGGATGACGCCCTCCAGAATGGAGGTGAGCTGATAGGCCGTGTGCGGGTCTATGATCTGCACGCGATCGTCGAAGATTTCGGGCTCTTCCTGTCCGTTCCACGCCTCGGCGTTGCAGCCCTCGCATACGCGCTGATCGTGCCGCCAGACGGTGCGTCCCCAGCGATCCTGAATGCGATCGATCAGCGTGGCGCGAACCTGATGCCCGCCGTTCGCCATGGCGCAATAACCGGTCGCGAGCCGCAGCAGCGTCGTCTCGCCCGCGCCGAGCGACATCGACAGCACGGGAAGCAGGTCTTCATAGATACCGAAGCGCTTGGCGTAATCGGTGATGAGCGGCATGCCGAGGTCCTGCGCCAGGCGTACCGTCATCTGGTTGCGCGAGCTTTCGATGCCGAAGCGCAGCGTCGAAGGGCCGGCGGAATGGTCCTTCTCGTAATTCTCCGGACGCCAGATGTCTTTGCCCGGGCCCTGCTCGATCTCGATGGGCGCATCGAGAATGATCGATGTCGGTTTGTAGCCGTTGTCGAGCGCAGCCGCGTAGACGAACGGCTTGAACACCGAGCCCGGCTGCCGGCGCGCCTGGATGGCGCGGTCGAACTGGCTGATGGAGAACGAGAAGCCGCCCACGTCGGCCAGCACGCGCCCCGTGTTCGGGTCGAGCGCTACGATGCCGCCGCCGACCTCCGGGATCTGCATGAGCGACCAGACACCCGTGACTTTGCCCGGCTCCTTGGGCGCAACGTAGATGACGTCGCCGGGCTTGATGACATCGGTCATCGTTTTCGGCGCCACCTTCGTCTTGGCCGCTTTCGCCCACTTCACCTCCTCGAAGGTGAGCTCGATGGCTTCGCGCTTTCCGACGAGCGAGCCATCCTGCTGCTTCTCCGGTCTGAGCCCCACCACGGCCTTGTTGTTCTCGATGCTCAAAACGACACCGAGGCGCCACGGCTGGATATCCGGCGGGCTCTTCACCGCATCGAGCGCCTTGCCCCAGTCCCCGGCGATGTCGAGCTTTTCGACCGGTCCGCGCCAGCCCCGCGTGCGATCGAAGGCGACGAGACCGTCGACGAGCGCCCGGCGCGCGGCCTGCTGCAGGCGCGGATCGAGCGTCGTGCGGACGGAAAGACCGCCGCTATAGAGCTTTTCCTCGCCGAACTGGGCCAGCAGCGTGCGCCGTACTTCCTCGGCGAAGAAGTCGGCGGCGAAGATGTGCGCGCCCGTCTGGCGCAGATTGACGCCGAGCGGCTTGGCCTTTTCCTCCGCCTCTTCCTCCGCGGTGATGTACCCGTTCTCGTGCATCTGGCCGATGATCCAGTTGCGGCGAGCCAGAGCCTGCTTCTCCCGTCGGAAGGGATGGTAGTTGTTCGGCCCCTTGGGCAGCGCGGCGAGATAAGCCACCTCGGAGATCGAAAGGTCCTGCAGCTCCTTGTTGAAGTAGCTGAGGCTGGCCGCGGCGATGCCATAGGCACCGATGCCGAAATAGATCTCGTTGAGGTAGAGCTCGAGGATCTTGTCCTTGGGGTAGGCGCGCTCGATGCGGATGGCGAGGATCGCCTCCTTGAGCTTGCGGTTCATCGAGCGCTCCGAGCTCAGCAGGAAGTTCTTGGCCACCTGCTGGGTGATCGTGGAGCCGCCCTCCGCGCGCCGGTCGCTTCCGCTGATCTTCGCCTCGACGATCTTGAAGACAGCGCGCCCGATACCCTGGAAGTCGATGCCGCCGTGCTCATAGAAGCGCTTGTCCTCAGCCGAAAGGAAAGCGGCGATGACACGCTTTGGAATGGTGTTGATGGGAACGAAGATACGCCGCTCGCGCGCATATTCGGCAATGAGCGCGCCGTTGTGCGCATGGATGCGCGTCATCACCGGCGGCTCGTACTTGGCGAGGCTCTCGTAGTCGGGAAGATCCTGCGAGGTCTTCCAGAGCACATAGCCCGCGGCTGCCGAGACGCAGATGAACACCACGACGCCGGCCGCGAAGCCGAAGCCGAGCAGGCTCAGAAGCAGGCTCTTGCGCCGTTTCCGCCGGCGCGGCGGGGGCGGCGGCTCGGGGGGATAGATCGGCTCATGGGGGTATAGGGGCGGCTCGCGCATCAACCTCTAGTTCCGTTAATCCGCAAATGTCGGTTGATCAGGCATTTTTCGCGCGAGGCCGTCGGCTTATGGAGGCGCCGCGAAGCAGGCACATTAGCACGGAATGTGGCATCAAGTCGTCGCTCCGCGCAGATTAGATAACGCCGCGCCCTTCACGGCGCCTTTGCCGTGCGGCGAGAGAAGTAGGCATCGACTGCCGTTCCGATCGCCGCCGCGACGCGCCGCTGCCAGACCGCGGAGTTGAGCAGTTTCTCGTCTTCGGGGTGGCTCATATAGCCCAGTTCGATGAGCACAGACGGCGTGTCCGCCTGACGCAGCACCTTGAAGGCCGCCGAGCGCTGCGGCCGGCCCGACAGCGAGATGCTGGATCCGAGCCGTTTCACGAGGATGTTGGAGAAATCCGCCGAGAAGTTGGATGTCTCGCGCTTCAGAAGGTCGATCAGGATGCTGCGTACCTCACCCTCGCCTTCGAAATTTGCCGTCTTTAGTCCGGCGGCGGCGTCGGAATTGTTCTCCTTTTCGGCCATTCGCCGCGCCTCTTCGTCGGAGGCCTGCTCGGAAAGGGTGTAGACCGTAGCGCCGCGGACCGTTTGGGCGAGCCCCTTCTGCGCGATGGCATCCGCGTGCAGGGAGATGAAGAGATCCGCATCGAGATCGCGCGACATCTTCAGCCGCTGATCGAGCGAAACGAAAACATCCGCTTGGCGGGTCATGCGCACCTCGTAGCGACCGCTCGACGCCAGTTGCGCCTTGAGCGCCTGGGCCACCGCCAGAACCACCGTCTTTTCCTTGAGGCTGCCGGCGCTCGTGGCGCCTGGATCGATGCCCCCGTGACCCGCATCGACGAGAATGAGCGGCTTGGAGCGCTCCCTTCGCGGAGCCGCCGGAGCCTGCTTCGGTGCGCCTTGCGCAAGCGGCGGTTCGGCGCGCGCGCTTCCCGTACCCGCCCCGAAGGAGCCGGCGGAGGTCGGCGCCAGCTGGATGGCGAGCTCCACCGCCTCTCCGCTGCCCTTGGCCGTCATGTCGGCCTTTTTGATGAGGACCGGACCGGAGGTATCGATAACGACGCGTGCCTTACCCTCGGCGATGAGGCCGTAGCGAAAGGCCGTGACCAGCCCCTGGGACTTCTGTCCCGTCCCGTCCGGCAGATGGAAGGCGACATCGGGAAGGTCGATGATCACGCGATAGGGATCGGCCAGCGTGAAGATTTCCGCACGGACGCCGCGCGACAACCCCATCCGGAACGTGGTGAGGCGCTTGTCCCCCGCCACCTCGGCGCGGCGGGCCTCTACGCCCTTGCGGTGCACGCTCGACTGTTGCGCCTGCGCTCCGGCCGCCATTGCCACTTGCGCCGGCACGATTGCCAGCAGCAGCAAGACCGCGACGGCCAGCCACCGCCCCGCATCATGTTGCAGATGCTTCCCCATTCCCCCCTCACCCCCTCGAAAAGGGCGGCTCAAGACCCCATTTTAACCAAACGTTTCCCGATTTCGCTACAAATTGCATATGGTTGGCCGGGATGTTTCCCTGTGGCGCCTTATAACACGCTTGCAAGCATACCGGCGAACCCGTACTTTCTGTTTCGTTGATGCAGTGGCGCTCTTGCTGGGACAATTGTGCGCCGCAAGAACGAGTAGGACGGGCAACCGTCCCATTGGTTCGCGCCGGTTCGCCGCTCCCGCTTGGGATGAAGCTGCTGCAGCCTGACGATCGAGTGGTTCGCCCTGCGCCCGCATGCCTGTGCTCCGGGTCTTTCCGACGGCGGAGCCTTTGCCTAAGGGCCAAGCTTGCGCCCGGCGTGACGTAAACCGCTCGATACCGTGGCAATCATCGCCTGTACGCTCCGCCATTTCGCCCGGGAAAGGCAGGCAGGTGGAGCAGGCGGAGTACCGCGCGGCGCCCTCTCCGACATGGGGCAACCAGCGGCAGCGTGAATGCTCGCTTCCGCATCCGACCGTTGAAAGATCTTGCAATGCTGAACTTCGGCACCAGCCATCCGCAGGCTCCAGCGCGCTACCGTCCGCGCTGCGGGGCACATCCGGGATTCTCCGGCTGCGGGAAGCTGCGCGCCGCACCTTCCCCCACCTTTTTCAAGCAAACCCGAAAAATGATGCGCGCCCCTGATTGGCGCCGCTCCGTCCTCGATCCACTTCGCGCGCGAAATGGGTCCGCAAGCGGCAGAGGGGCCAGCCGGCGCGCCAAGGAACACGTCACATGTCCAACAACAACAAGATGCTTATCGATGCCACGCATCCGGAGGAAACCCGGGTCGTGGTGCTCCGCAATGGCCGGGTAGAGGAGTTCGATTTCGAATCGGCCGCCCGTAAGCTCCTGCGCGGAAACATTTATCTCGCCAAGGTGACGCGCGTTGAGCCGTCCCTGCAGGCTGCCTTCGTGGAATACGGCGGCAACCGCCACGGCTTCCTAGCCTTCAACGAAATCCACCCCGACTACTACCAGATCCCCATGGCTGACCGGCAGGCCCTCCTCGACGAGGAAGCCGCCGCCGAGGCCGCCGAGGAAGCCGCCGTCGACGCCCACGCCGAAGCGCTGGCGCGCCGCCGGTCGACATCGGAATCCGATGACGACGATACCGTCGATGTCATCGAGCCGCACGACGATGACGACGACAACCACGGCGACGCCGATAGCGATAGCGATGACGGCGACGACGCCGCGGGCGACGAAGAACCCTCCGTGCCGCGCACGATGGCCGAGGCTTTCCCCGCCGACGAGAGGCTCTCCGCTGCCCCGCGGCACGACGAAGGCGCCTCCTTCGCCGCGAACGAGAACACCGTTGAGGCTCCCTCCGCCGATGCCGGCGACGAGGCCGCCGCAGATAGCGCCGGAAGCGAAACCGTCGACGCCGAAGCGGGCACCGTAGAGACCGCCGAAGCCGGATCCGACGGCACCCACGCCGAGGTCGAGCGCGTCGAGCAGGTCTCCACCGGCGAGGATGCCCTCGAGGAGCTGCCTTCGCGCCCGCGCCGCCGCCCGCGCTCCTACAAGATCCAGGAAGTCATCAAGCGCCGGCAGGTCATCCTCGTTCAGGTCGTCAAGGAGGAGCGCGGCAACAAGGGCGCCGCCCTCACCACCTACCTCTCGCTCGCCGGCCGCTACACCGTGCTGATGCCGAACACCGCCCGTGGCGGCGGCATCTCGCGCAAGATCACCAACCCGCAGGATAGAAAGCGCCTCAAGGCCATCGCCGCCGAGCTGGAAGTGCCGGAGGGCATGGGCCTCATCATCCGCACGGCGGGTGCCGCACGCACCAAGCAGGAGATCAAGCGCGACTTCGAATACCTGCTGCGCCTGTGGGAGAGCGTCCGCGACCTCACCCTGCAGAGCCAGGCGCCGAACCTCGTCTACGAGGAAGGCGATCTCATCAAGCGCTCGATCCGCGACCTCTATAACAAGGACGTGGATGAGGTGATCGTCGCCGGCGCGGAAGCTCACCGCGAGGCCAAGGACTTCATGCGCATGCTCATGCCGAGCCATGCCAAGAACGTCACGCTCTACCAGGAGCCCGAGCCGCTCTTCACGCGCTTCCAGATCGAGCGCCAGCTCAACGCGATGTTCAGCCCCTACGTGACCCTGCGCTCGGGCGGCTATCTCGTCATCAACCAGACCGAGGCGCTCGTCGCCATCGACGTCAACTCCGGCAAGGCGACGCGCGAGTTCTCCATCGAGGAGACCGCCCACCATACGAACCTCGAAGCGGCCGACGAGATCGCCCGCCAGTTGAAGCTGCGCGACCTCGCCGGCCTCATCGTCATCGACTTCATCGACATGGAGGAGAAGCGCAACAACCGTGCGGTCGAACGCCGGTTGAAGGAGGCCCTGCGCTTCGACCGCGCCCGCATTCAGGTGGGCCGCATCAGTCACTTCGGCCTTCTGGAAATGTCGCGCCAGCGCCTACGCACCGGCGTGCTCGAAGGCTCCACCTCGCAGTGCCCGCACTGTCAGGGCACCGGCATCATCCGCTCCACCGAGAGCGTGGCGCTCGCCGTGCTGCGCGGCCTCGAGGACGCGATCATGGCCGGCTCGCGCGCGCCGCTCATCGCGACGACGACGCCGACCGTTGCGCTCTACATCCTCAACAACAAGCGTCCCTTCATCATCGACATGGAGGCCCGCCTGGGTCTGCCGATCCTGGTGACGGGCTCCGACAAGCTTGCCGGCGCCAACTTCACGATCGAGAAGGGCGCGGCCCCCGCGCTCGCGCCCCGCCGCGCCGAGCGCAACGTCGTCAACATGGAATCCGGCTTCGAGAGCGACGAGGATGGCGGCGGCTATGAGAGCCGCGAGCACGCGCACGGCCATGGCCACAGCCACGACGAGCAGGAGCGCAGCGGCAGCGGTTCCGAGGAGGGCGGCTCGCGCCGCCGCCGGCGCCGCCGGCGCGGAGGACGCCGCGGAGATCGCGACACCAACGGAGAGCGCGAGATCAACGGCAGCGCCTATATGGCCGACGCGAACGGCGAGGATGCCGGCGACTATGCCGACGACGGCGACATGCCCGCCTCCGAGCACGACACGTCCGAAGAAGTCTACGAGGTGAACGGCGAGGATGCCCCCGAGCGTGGCCCCGAAGCCCGCACCGAGGAAGGTGGCGAGCGCCCGAGCCGCCGCCGCCGCCGCGGACGCCGCGGTGGACGTCGCGGCCGCGAGCGTAACGGCCACCGCGGAGACGAGCTGCACGCCGAAAACGGGGCGCACGCGGACGATGGCGACGCCGATCATGATCAGCCGGACTACTACACCACGGTCGGCGATCACCCGGAAAGCGCAGACGATCACGATCACGCCCCGGCAGACGAGCACGAGCGCTCTCACCGCGAGACCGGGCACGGCGAGGCTGTCGCGGCGAGCCATGAGGCCCCGCCCGTCGCCATGCCGGCATTTGCCGAAGGCGGTCATGCGGTCTCCGAAGTCGATGTGATCATAGAAGACGAGGCGAAGGAACCCGAGCCCGTCGAGGTGCCCGTCGCCGCCCCCGCCCCGCGCCGGACCCGCGCATCCCGTGCAGCAGCGGCAGCCGCCGCCGCGAACGGCGAAGCGGCCGAGACGGCCGAAGGTGCCGGACGCGAGGAGCCTGCCGCCCAGTCTGCCGCCCATGACGAGGCGCCCGTTGCGGCCGCCCCCGTAACGGCGGCGGAGCCGGACGAAGCGCCAGCGCCTGCACCGCGCCGGACGGCGACATCGAGCGAGCCGCGCCTCGAGCGCATCGTCATCGGTCAACAGAACGAAGCGGAAGTCGTGACGGAAGAGGCTTCCACCTCCTCGGCGCCTGCGCGCAAGGGCTGGTGGCAGCGCAAGCTCGGCGGCGAGTGATACGCCCGCGTAGCGTTGATGCGCATCCGTCGTAAAAACAAAAAGGGCCGGAGCTTCGCTGCTCCGGCCCTTCTTGATTTTCAGGCGCCGAATTCAGTCACTCGGCTTGCCTGCCCTATTGTGGGCCGGCGCCATGACCGCCGTGCCCCTTGCCGAAGCCGCGGTGCATCGCCCAGCCCTGTCTGTGGCCATGGCCGCGCTTGCCGCCGGCGAAGTGGCCGAGAACCTTACCCGCAACCGCTTTCTGCTCGTCGCTGAACGAGGCATAGAGCGGCTTCAACGTTTCGGCGAACTCCTTCGACTTGGCGGCACGCTCGGTGAGGCGCTCGGCCATCTTCGTCATGCGCTCGCTGCGCTCTTCGATGCGCTCGGGCAAGGCTTTACGCTCACGTTTGCCGTCCTCGGCGTTGGCTTTGCGCTCGGCACGGCGCTCGTCGGCTTTGGCTTGCCAGGCTTCGCGTGCCTTACGGCGCTCCTCGAAGCGGGCGCGGATCTTTTCCTCGACCGGTGCCCACAGTTTCTCCTGCTCGGGCGTCAGCTTGAGTGCGGCCTTCGCCATCGCGATGCGGCCGTCCTCGAGCCGCGAGATGGTTTCGGCTGACGGCCCGCGTTGCTTCTTGCTTTGCTCGGCGTTGGGCTGCTCGCCGGGCGCCTGCTGCGCCAGCACGATGGTGGCCGGGACGGTTGCGGCCATCAATGCGACCGCAAGCGCACGTGACAGATTGTTCATGTTGCTACTCCTGATCCTTTCAGCAGCAGCAGCGCATCGCTTGGCGCCGCTGTTGGACCAAGAACGCAAGTTCCCATAGCGATCCGTCGCTCGCTGCCGCGTAATGAGCGAACGGTTTACCGCCGGTTACGAGCCCATGCTTTGAGACGCGCCGCGGCCTCGGCCATGTCGGCTGGCGTGCCGGCATAGGAGAAGCGCAGAAAACGGTGTCCATTCTCGGCATCGAAATCGATGCCGGGCGTTACGGCAACGCCGGCCTCGTCCAGCAGCGCGCGTGAGAGCGCTAACGAATCTTCAGCCAGGTGGCTCACGTCGCAATAAAGATAGAACGCACCGTCGGCCGGCGCGAACGTTGTAAAGCCCGCTTCCGGCAACTCCCGCAGCAAGAGTGCGCGGCTTTCGGCGTAGGCGTTCCGGTTGGCCTCGAGTTCTGTACCCGCATCGAACGCGCCGAGCGCGGCAGCCTGCGCAATGGATGGCGGAGAGATGTATAGGTTCTGCGCCAGCCGCTCCACGGGACGCATGAGATCCGGCGGCACGACCATCCAGCCGATGCGCCAGCCCGTCATCGAGAAGTATTTCGAGAAGCTGTTGATCACGACGGCGTCGTCGGCACAGGCCAGCGCCGTCCGAGCCGCTCCGGTGTACGTGAGCCCGTGATAGATCTCATCGGAAATGAGCCGCACGCCATTTGCGCGGCAAACCTGCGCCAGTGCTGCCAGGCGTTCTTCCGAGATCATCGTGCCCGTCGGATTGGCGGGGCTCGCGATGAGCAACCCTTTGATGCCGTCGTTGCGCGCAGCGCGCACGACATCGTCGGGATCGGGCATCCAGCCGGTTGCAGGCCCGGTCTCGATCAGCACCGGCCGCTGGCCCAGCGCGCTCAGAATGTGCCGGTAGCAGGGATAGCCCGGCGAAGGCAGCGCCACCGCATCGCCCACATCGAACAGCGCCAGGAACGCGAGCACGAACGCTGCCGATGAGCCCGCCGTGACGGCGATGCATTCGGGCGCGACGCAAACGCCGTACCATTCCGTATAATGGCGCGCGATACGTGCGCGCAGCTCGTCGTTGCCGAGCGCCATCGTATAGCCGAGCGTCTCACGCTCCAGCGCCCGGGCTGCCGCCTGGCGCGCAGCCAGCGGCGCGGGCGTGCCCGGCTGACCGACCTCCATATGCACGATGTTGCGGCCCGAATTTTCCGCCGCGAGCGCAGCCCGCATCACATCCATGACGATGAAGCTCGGCACCGCGCTGCGGGCCGAGGCGGGACGATCCGCATGACCGGAAAGGTCCAATGCTTCCGCCGCCCGCCGTTTCGTCTGATCCGCCATCGGGTATTCCATTACGCATATGTAACGTGGCGCGGCTCGCGGCCCAAATGCTGCCCGCCGCCGCAATTAGAGTAGCTCCCGCGAAGCCGAGATCGCGGCGCCGCATCCTGGCCTTATAGGTCGTGCACCGCACACCATCCAGGCTTGCGTTGACGCCGCCGAGGCCCCTAACTAGGGTCCAGATCGAACGCCGCAATCCCTTGTTGGAGCGCAAGGTCCTGCTACCGATGCTGTCAAATGCCGTGACGAAGTGGCCGAAGGTCGCCGCGCTGTGTGGGCTGGTCGCCACCGCGACGGCACTCCTGCCCCAGCCCGCGTCGGCGCAAAACGTGCCGCTCATTCGCGACACCGAGATCGAGAATATTCTCAACGACTATGCCAGCCCGCTCTTCAAGGCGGCGGGTCTCGGCTCCGGGCGTATTCGCATGCGCATCGTGCAGAACGATGCCTTCAACGCCTTCGTGCTCGACGGCAAGAACGTGTTCGTGCACACGGGCACGCTGATGCAGGCGAACACGCCGAACGAGGTGATCGGCGTCATTGCCCACGAAACGGGCCACATTACCGGTGGCCACATGGCCGCCCTGCGCGCACGCATCGCCAAGGACCAGACGCGCGCCCTGCTCGCACAGATTCTCGGCATCGGCCTCATGGTCGCCGGCGGCGTCTCCGGCGCCGAAGGGCTCGGCGGCGCTGGCCAGGGCGTTCTTTTCGGCGGCAACGAAGTGATCATGCGCTCCCTGCTCGCCGAGCGCCGTCAACAGGAATCGGCGGCCGATCAGGCCGGTCTCACCTTCCTCAATGCCACGAAGCAATCCGGCCGCGGCATGCTGACGACGTTCGAGCGCTTCGCGGCCCAGGAATATATTTCCGACGCGCAGAAGGATGCCTTTGCCCGCAGCCATCCCCTCTCCACCGACCGTCTTGCGCGGCTGCGCAAGCTCGTCGAGACGAGCCCCTATTACGGCAACAAGGACAGCGCCGAGCTTCAGCTCCGCCACGACCTGATGCGCGCCAAGCTGTCGGGCTATCTCGAAAAGCCGCAGACCGTCTTCAACCGCTATCCGGCCAGCGACCAGTCCCTGCCGGCACGGTATGCCCGTGCACTGGCGCGCTTCTTCCAGGGCGGCCCCGGTGCGCTGGAAGCCGCCCTCGCCGATGTGGACGGCCTCCTGGCGACCAGACCCAATTACCCTTACTTCTGGGAGGTGAAGGGCGACCTTTTGATGCGCGCCGGACGCACGCGCGACGCCGTCGCGCCGTTGCGCCAGGCCCTGAAACTCGACCCGAATGCCAGCTTGATCCGCGTTCAGCTGGCCGGCGCCCTGCAGGAGAGCCAGGGCGACGGGGCTATCGCGGAATCAGTGGCCCTGCTACGCAAATCGTTGATTGACGATGAGAATTCCCGCGCTTATCGCCTGCTGGCCAATAGCTATTATAAGCAGGGCAAGCGACCGGAAGCCGACGCGATGATCGCGCAGGCCTACTTCCTGGACGGCAACCTGAAGCAGGCACAGCTCTTCGCCAAGCGCGCACAGAGCAAGCTGCGTCAGGGAACGCCCGAATGGCTGAAGAACGACGACATCATCAACTATAAACCGCAAACCTGATCGCAGCGCCGACCGACGCGTGCCGCGACAGCTCCGCAAGAGGCTAACCGCATGTCCGTAACTCCCCGCCCGCCGCTGCTGCGCGTTCTCGCCGAGAAGCGCGCTGCGTGGCTCACCATTCCGGCCATCGCCGCCCTTGCCGGGCTCGTGCTGCTCGGCCAGTCGGTGGTGACGAGCCCCGCCACCGCCGAGGCCCCGCAAACTGAAGCCGCCGCCGCTGCTGCGCCGCCCGCCGCACCCTCCGCTCCGCCGAGTGGCGATTTCTCGCCCCAGCAGCGCCAGTCGATCGAGAAGATCGTCAAGGATTACCTGATCGCAAATCCGGAGATTTTCCTCGAGGTCCAGACGGCTCTGGAATCAAAGCTCGAGCAGCAGCAGGCCGAGCGTCTCAAAGCCGCCATCGCAGACAACGCCCGCGACATCTATCGCGACCCCGCCGCCGACGTCGCCGGCAATCCGGAAGGCGACATCACCGTCGTCGAGTTCTTCGACTACAACTGCGGCTACTGCAAACGCGGCCTGCACGACGTGGTCAAGCTGATCGAATCCGACCCCAAGGTGCGCGTCGTCTTCAAGGAGCTGCCGATCCTCTCGAAGGGTTCCGAGGAAGCTTCCCGCGTCGCCATCGCCGCCGGTAAGCAGGGCAAATACTGGGATATGCACAAGGCCATGCTCGAGGCCAAAGGGGTCATGAACGAGGCCAATGCCCTCCAGATCGCGACCAAGCTCGGCCTCGACATGGATAAGCTCAAGAAGGACATGGCCTCCCCCGAAGTCCAAAAGGAAATCGAGAAGTCGGAAGCCCTCGCCAAGAAGATGGGCGTCAACGGCACGCCGCACTTCCTCGTCGGCAACCGTGCCATCCCCGGCGCCCCCGAGGACCTTTACGAGCAACTCGCCAAGCACGTCGGCGAACTACGCAAAGAAGGTTGCGCCTACTGCTGATCCCCCGCGACGGGGGGTCTCGCGGCGCGCCATCCAGCGCTCCGACCATGCTGGATGGCGCTCCGGCGCCAAGTGTTAAGGTGTACCTTCACCGCGGGCCGCGGTCTCCCTTCCGCGCCCGCGGGAAAGCTGGTAGATGGGGGCCGTCGCCCGCGGGCTGGCTCCATGCCGGCTGACGTTCGGGCCTCAGCAAGGATCCCATGGCCAAGCCGATCTACGTCCTCAACGGACCCAACCTCAACATGCTGGGATTGCGCGAGCCCGCCATCTACGGGACGGACACGCTCGACGACGTGCGCAAAAAAGCCGAGGTGCGGGCCAAGGATCTGGGCCTGACGATCGACTTCCGCCAGTCCAACAGCGAGGGCGAGCTCGTAACCTGGATTCAGGAAGCGCGCGACAAGGCCGACGCCATCATTTTGAATGCGGGTGCGTATTCTCACACCTCGATCGCCATTCTCGACGCCCTGCAGGCGGCCGAGCTCCCGGTCATCGAAGTGCACCTGTCGAACCTCTTTCGCCGTGAGCCTTTCCGGCAGCATTCATACGTCTCGCAGGTAGCCAAGGGCCTGATTTGCGGCCTCGGCGCCAAGGGATACGAACTGGCCCTCGAGGCGCTGGCCGATCTCCTGGCACAGGCGCGTCGTGGCTAAGAGGACCGAGCGGAAAGAAAAGCCGCACAAGAAGGAAAAGCGAAGCATGACGGGCAAGGACAAGGGCGAGACGGCGGGGGACGAGCAGCGGTTGATCCGTCAGCTTGCCGACCTGCTCAATGAGACGGGACTGAGCGAGATCGAAATCGAGAAGAGCGGTCTCAAGGTCCGCGTCGCTCGCACGCTCAACATCCAGTCTACGGTCGCCGCCGTGCCGGCTGCGCCCGCCGGTGCTCCGGCCGCCGTAGCAGCACCCGCCAAGGTTTCCGACCCCGCCAAGCATCCCGGCGTCGTCAAGTCGCCGATGGTCGGCACCGCCTACCGTTCGGCCGAGCCCGGCGCGCCAACCTTCATCGAGGTCGGCTCGCAGGTTTTGCAGGGCGACACCCTCTTCATTATCGAAGCCATGAAGACGATGAACCAGATCCCCGCCCCGCACGCCGGCAAGGTGACGGCGATCCTCATCGAAAACGGCCAGCCCGTGGAATTCGGCGAACCGCTCGTCATCATCGAATAAGGGAGACGGGCCGCAGGCATCGGGCAGCAGGCAGTGGATGTTGAGCCTCAATCATCTCCGCCGCCGGTTGCCCACTGCCCGCAGCCCTCGCAACGAATGTTCGACAAAGTCCTGATCGCCAACCGGGGAGAGATTGCACTGCGCATCCAGCGCGCGTGCAAGGAACTCGGCATCGCCACCGTCGCCGTGCATTCGACCGCCGACGCCGACGCCATGCACGTTCGTCTCGCCGACGAAAGCGTGTGCATCGGTCCTCCCCCTGCCGCCGAGAGCTACCTCAACATTCCGCGCCTGCTCGCGGCATGCGAGATCACCGGCGCCGATGCGGTGCATCCAGGGTACGGATTCCTGTCGGAGAACGCGCGCTTCGCGGAGATCCTCGAAGAGCATCAGATCACCTTCATCGGCCCGACGTCGGATCATATCCGCATCATGGGCGATAAGATCGAAGCCAAGGAAACCGCCAAGCGCCTTGGCATTCCCGTCGTGCCCGGCTCGGAAGGCGCCGTCAACAGCGAAGCCGAGGCGATGAAAATCGCCAAGGACATGGGCTTCCCGGTGCTGATCAAGGCGACCGCCGGCGGCGGCGGGCGCGGCATGAAGGTCGCGCACACGCCGGTGGACCTCGGCCTTGCACTGTCGACCGCCCGCTCCGAAGCGAAGGCCGCGTTCGGCAACGACGCGGTCTACATCGAGAAATATCTGCAGAAGCCCCGCCACATCGAAGTGCAGGTGTTCGGCGACGGCCAGGGCAACGCCATCCACCTCGGCGAGCGCGATTGCTCCCTCCAGCGCCGCCACCAGAAGGTGTTGGAAGAAGCGCCGTCACCCGCCCTCAACGCCGCCGCGCGCGCCAAGATCGGCGAGACGGTGGCCGCGGCCATGCGCAAGATCAAGTATCGTGGTGCGGGCACCGTCGAGTTCCTCTTCGAGGACGGCGAGTTCTACTTCATCGAAATGAATACCCGCCTCCAGGTGGAGCACCCGGTCACCGAGGCGATCACCGGCATCGATCTGGTGCTGGAGCAGATCCGCGTGGCTTCCGGCGCCAAGCTGTCGCTGGAGCAAAAGGACATCACCTTCTCCGGCCACGCCATCGAGTGCCGCATCAACGCGGAGAACCCGCGCACCTTCCGCCCCTCGCCGGGCCAGATCACCTACTGGCATCCGCCGGGCGGCCTCGGCGTGCGCGTCGATTCGGGCGTCTACCAGGGCTATCGCATCCCCCCTTACTACGACAGCCTCATCGGCAAGCTGATCGTGCACGGCAAGACCCGCAACGAATGCCTGATGCGTCTGAAGCGGGCCCTGTCGGAGTTCGTCATCGACGGCATCGAGACGACCATTCCGCTCTTCAACGATCTGATCCAGCAGCAGGATATCGCCAACGGCCTTTACGATATCCATTGGCTCGAAAAATACCTCGCCCAGTCATAGTTTGGTCGTCGACACAGACGATTGACGATCGTCGGGAGAGTTTCCACGTTAGTCTGCTCGAGGAAGGAGCAGGCTGGACCGACGGCAGACATGGCATCGCGCGACGACATCGTCATTGAGATCACCCCACAGGTGCTGCTGAAGGCCTACACCTGCGGCATCTTCCCGATGGCGGAAAGCGCTGACGATCCAGCCCTCTATTGGATCGAGCCGCAGCACCGCGGCATTCTGCCCCTCGACGGCGTGCACGTACCCAAACGCCTCGCCCGCACGCTGCGCACCACCCATCTCACCGTGAAAGTCGATAGCGATATCGAGGGTGTGATCGAGGGTTGCGCCGCCTCGCGCCCCGGGCGGCGCTCGACCTGGATCAACGAGCGCATCCGCGGTCTCTACCGGGACCTCTTCAGCCTCGGCCATTGCCACACGGTCGAGACGTGGGACGGAGGGCGTCTCGTCGGCGGGCTCTACGGCGTCGCCCTCAACGGCGCCTTCTTCGGCGAGAGCATGTTCTCCTATGAGCGGGACGCCTCGAAGATCGCGCTCGTATATCTGGCGGCGCGGCTGTGCTGCGGCGGCTTCCGGCTGCTCGATACGCAATTCGTCACCGATCACCTGCGCCAGTTCGGTACCGTCGAGCTGAACCGCGAGGAGTTCCATCGCCTCCTGGAGAAGGCCCTGGACGCGGAAGCGGATTTCTTCGCTTTGCCCCTCGACGCCAGCCCCGAGCAGGTGCTCGCTATCCTCGAAGCAGCCCACGCACCGCGCTGACCTGTTCGCCCTGTTACGCGGGGAACAGCACCGACGCGCGCGCGGCACTATCCCTATCCCGGCGGGACGGCTCCAACGAACGGGCCGCCCGCTACACAACGGGACAGGAGACGACGACGATGCCCCCGAAACTGCACGCCATGCTGATCGCCGGCTCCGCTGCACTTGCCCTTGGCATCGGAACCCTCTCCGCCCAAGCGGGCGCAGGCGAGACGGTGCGCGCCGCCCAGCAGCATGCCGCTGCGCTCGATGCCACCGCAGATGTCGGCGACACGGCCGCGACAGGGCGCGAGCAAAGCGACACCGCGACGAGCGTGCTCGACGATCCCGACGCTTCGGAAATTCTCGACGTGCTGATGGCCGCGATCAACGCAGCGACCGCAGAATAACCGGGCGACCCACCTCGCTCGCCCCTCACATGTCAACCGGCCGGACCGGCTTCCCCCGTCCCCCTCCGGCCGGTCCTCGCCCTCCAGCCGCCACGCCCGGCTGGAGGGCACATCTGTTTCCAGCCGTTGCGCTGCACGGCGGGTTTCTGGATCTTGATCGCTTCGGAACCTACCAGTCCGAAGCGTCGATCATCGGGCTACGCGAAAGCTAGAGCTGCATCGCGATTTGAAGAAAAGCGATCGCGCTTCAGATCTCGTCGGCCTCGCTCACATCCATGATGATCGGCGCCTTGTGGTGCTGCGTGTGCGCGCCCATCAGCGTGCCCCGAAGCTGAACATCCTTGCCGATGAGCCCGCGCAGCGTGGCCTGCACACCGTCATCGGACGAAAATACATGGATCTCCGAGGTATCATCGACGCTGTCGAACTCGTCTTCCCCTTCGAGGCAAATCTCCTGCGGCAGCTTCAGGATCAGCGCGTCGGCGCGTTGCGTGATCCTGCCTTCCGCAATGGCATCGTCCTGTCCCGCCCGCTGGCAGTCGGCGAAAGCAACGCTGGCGCCCAGCGTCAGTGCGGCACAGAGAACGGAAAATCGCAATTCAGAGGGCATCCCAGGGCTCCAAAATATATAGTCGGCTGACAATGATGGACGAGCCTACCATAGGTGCACCGGCCCCCGGCGAACTCCCTGCGGTTGCGAACCTGTTCCAAACCTATGCTGCCTCACTTCCCGTGGATCTCGACGCGCAGCAGTTCATCGAGGAAGTGGCGGATCTGCCGGGAGCTTACGCAGCACCGGGCGGCGCGCTTCTCATCGCCCGCGGCAAGGATGGCGCTGTCCTCGGATGCGTCGCGCTCCGCCGCCTCGATGATGCGGCATGCGAAATGAAGCGGCTCTACGTCGATCCCGCCGTGCGCAGCTCGGGGCTCGGTCGCGCGCTCGTCGAGGCGATTATCGGAGCAGCCCGCAGCCTCGGCTATCGGGAGATGAAGCTCGATACGCTGCCGCATATGCGTCCCGCGCTCGCGCTCTATCGCCGCCTCGGCTTCAAACAGATTGCACCCTACGGCAGCCATCCCTATCCGGGACTGATATGCCTCGGCAGACCGCTCGACATCGAAGGTTGAGCCGAGCGGGGCGGATGGAGAATTGCCGTGGCCAAGGCGACGCGCGCGACGCAAATGTTGGAGAAGCACGGCGTGAGTTTCACCGTGCACACCTACGATTACGACCCGGACGCCCAGCGCACTGGCATGCAGGCAGCCGAGGCACTCGGTGAAGCCCCCGAGCGCGTCTTGAAGACGCTCATGGCACTCGTAGACGGCAAGCCCGTATGCGCCATCGTGCCCTCCGACCGCGAAGTCTCGATGAAAAAGCTCGCGGCGGCCTTCAGCGGCAAGAGCGCGCAAATGATGAAGCCGCCCGAAGCGGAGCGCCTGACGGGCTACAAGGTCGGCGGCATCAGCCCGTTCGGACAGATGCGCAAAGTTCCGGCGGTGATGGAAGAGACAGCGCTCGCGCACGCGCTCGTCTACGTCAACGGCGGCCAGCGCGGGTTGCAGGTGCGGCTTGCACCGGGCGATGCAGTAGCGGTGCTGAACGCAAAAACCGCTTCGCTGATCACACACGATCGAGACGCGGGTTAAGGATCAGACAACGGAAGGACCCGGAGCGATCGAGCGCATCCGTGGCGCTGACGCCGCAGCACTGGACGAATTGCGCGCGAACCCCCACTTCTCTGCGTGGCTTGACACCTTCGGTGAGGATATGGCGCAAACTCTGGAGCTGGGGCTCGATACCTTCGGCGACGTCACGAAAGCGTCCGATGGGAGCCTGCTCCCGCACGCCCAGGTGATACGCAACGTCATCGCCGAGGCCGTGCTCGCCGATCGGGTGGGTCTCGATTTCTTCGGCGTCGGCGAGCACCACCGCGCCGATTTCTCGATCTCGGCCCCCGACGTCGTGCTCGCCGCCATCGCCGGTCAGACAGAGCGCATCCGGCTCGGCTCCGCCGTGACCGTTCTCAGCTCCGACGATCCCGTGCGCGTCTTCCAGCGCTTCTCGACCTTGGATGCTGCCTCGAACGGCCGCGCCGAGGTGATCCTCGGCCGCGGCTCCTTCACGGAATCGTTTCCGCTCTTCGGCTACGCGCTCGGCGAGTATGAGAAGCTGTTCACCGAAAAGCTCGATCTGTTCGTGAAGCTGCTCCGCGAGGACGAAGTGACATGGCGCGGCGACACACGGGCAGCACTCACGAAGCAGCGCGTCTTTCCGCCCGTCGAGCACGGCACGCTGAAGACCTGGATCGGCGTCGGCGGCAGTCCGGAATCCGTCATCCGCGCCGCGCAATACGCTCTGCCGCTCATGCTCGCCATCATCGGCGGCGACCCCAAGCGCTTCAGACACTACACCGAGCTCTATCGTGACGCGCTTCGCCAGCTTGGAACGCCGCAACTACCGATCGGCATCCACTCGCCGGGCTACGTTGCCGACAGCGATGCGCAGGCGCGCGACGAGCTTTGGCCCGATTACAAGCGCATGCACGACCAGATCGGTGCGGAGCGGGGTTGGCCGCCGATGCAGCGCGCCCAGTTCGACCACGAGGCCGAGCGCGGATCGCTTTACGTCGGCGCGCCGGAAACCGTTGCGCGCAAGATCGCAGCAACCGTCAAAGAGCTCGGCGCATCGCGCTTCGATATGAAATATAGCGCTGGTGCCCTTCCGCACGAAAAGCTCATGCGCTGCATCGAGCTTTACGGCACCAAGGTCGCCCCGATGGTACGCGATATGCTCGCCTGAACGGCGCAGGTCGGCGCGCTCCACGCGAAGGAGACGCACATATCAGATCCGCAAGGCGCCTCCTGCTCACAACGTCATCCCGGCGCAGGCCGGGATCCACGCAAGCTGCCCCAACGGCAACGCGGCAAGCAGGATGCGCCGGCAGCCTTACGCGCTGCTTCGGCAAGAACGGTCGGCGAAGTATGAATGGGAGCGGACACCGACATGACCGGTGCGTGCGAGAGCTGCCTCGCAAGCCGCACCTGCATCACCGCAAACTTACCGGCCGAACGCCGCCTCATAGATCTCCGGCTTGAAGCCGACGAGCAGCTTCCCGCCGCCGAGATCGAGCACCGGCCGCTTGATGAGCGACGGCTGCGCCACCATCAACGCGATGGCCTTCGCCCCGTTCAACCCCTGCTTCTCGTTATCGGAGAGCTTGCGAAACGTCGTCCCGGCGCGATTGAGCAGCGTCTCCCAGCCGGCCTTCTTGCTCCACGCCTCGAGCCGCTTGGCCTCGATCCCGGCCTTCCTGTAGTCGTGAAACTCGTACGCGACCCCATGGCTATCGAGCCATGCCCGCGCCTTCTTCATCGTGTCGCAGTTCGGAATGCCGTAGATCGTTACCGGCTTCATGATCGCGATCTCCCCCGCAACCTCACTCCCACTCGATCGTGCCGGGGGGCTTCGAGGTGATGTCGTAGACGACGCGGTTGATGCCGCGCACCTCGTTGATGATGCGTGTCGCCGTCGGCCCCAGGAACGCGTGCGGGAAGTCGTAATAGTCGGCCGTCATGCCGTCCGTCGATGTCACCGCACGCAGTGCACAGACGTACTCATAGGTGCGCGCATCGCCCATCACGCCCACCGTGCGCACCGGCAGCAGCACCGCGAACGCCTGCCAGATCTTATCGTAGAGCCCCGCCTTGCGGATCTCGTCGAGATAGATCGCATCCGCCTGGCGCAGGATGCCGAGCTTCTCCTCGGTGATCTCGCCGGGAATGCGGATCGCGAGCCCGGGGCCCGGGAACGGATGCCGCCCGACGAAGCTCTCCGGCAAGCCCAGCTCGCGGCCCAGCGCACGCACTTCGTCTTTGAACAGCTCGCGCAGCGGCTCGACCAGCTTCAGGTTCATGCGCTCCGGCAGGCCGCCGACGTTGTGATGCGACTTGATCGTGACCGACGGCCCGCCCGTGAACGACACGCTCTCGATGACATCCGGATAGAGCGTGCCTTGAGCGAGGAAGTCCGCCCCGCCGAGCTTACGCGCTTCCTCCTCGAACACGTCGATGAATAGCGCGCCGATCGTCTTGCGCTTTTCTTCCGGATCGCTCTTGCCCGCGAGCGCGGCGAGGAAGCGTTCGCGGGCATCCACATGCACAAGCGGAATGTTGTAGTGCTCGCGGAAGAGGTTCACCACCTCCTCGGCCTCGTTCTGACGCATCAGACCGTGATCGACGAAAATACAGGTGAGCTGATCGCCGATCGCCTCGTGAATGAGCACCGAGGCAACGGCGCTGTCGACGCCGCCCGACAACCCCGAGATGACGCGCGCGCCGCCGACCTGCGCGCGGATCTTCGCGATCTCGGCGCTGCGGAAGTGTGCCATCGTCCAGTCGTTCTTGAGGCCGGCGATCTTGTGCACGAAGTTTGAAAGGAGCTTCGCCCCGTCCGGCGTGTGCACCACTTCGGGGTGGAACATCGTCGTGTAGATGCGCCGCGCCTCGTCCGTGGCAATGGCGCACGGCGCGTTCTCGCTCGTCGCCTTGACGGTGAACCCCTCCGGCAGGCGCGTGACCCGGTCGCCGTGGCTCATCCACACCGGATAGCGCTTGCCGACATCCCAGATGCCCTCGAACAGCGCCGAAGGTTCCTTGATCTGAATTTCCGCGCGACCGAACTCGGCCGGATGGCCGCCCTCGACGGCGCCGCCGAGCTGCACCGCCGTCGTCTGCTGACCGTAGCAGATGGAGAGGATGGGCAAGCCGCTGTCGAAGACCCGCTGTGGCGCGCGCGGCGATCCGTCGGCCGTAACCGAGGCCGGACCGCCCGACAGCACGATCGCCTTCGGATGCAGGCGCTCCAGCGCCTCCTCGGCGCGATTGAACGGCACGATCTCGGAATAGACGCCGGCCTCACGCACACGGCGCGCGATGAGCTGTGTCACCTGGCTGCCGAAGTCGATGATGAGGACGGTGTCCGTGTCCGCGACGGGGTTGCTCACGTGATCTCCACAATTTCGAGGGTCCCTGAGCGGCCCCATAGACACCCACCCGGGGGGACCGTCAAGGCGCGGAACCGCCGCGATTCTGGGGCGATTCGCCCTCCGCCCAAAAAAAGTTGTCCGGCCGTGTCGATCTCGGCCCCCGCCGTTCGACGTGTTGGCAGAGCGGGCGCGCCGCCCGGCTCGAAACCGCACGCAAGGAGGAAGAACCGATGCGATTCATAGTGATGGTGAAGGCGACCAAGGATTTCGAGGCTGGCGTCATGCCCTCCGAGGAGCTTCTCGGCGCCATGGCCAAGTACAACGAGGAGCTGGTCAAGGCTGGCGTCATGCTCGACGGCAACGGGCTGCACCCCAGCTCCAAGGGTGCCCGCGTCCGCTTCGAGGGCGACAGACGCACGGTGATCGATGGTCCGTTCGCGGAAACCAAGGAGCTGATTGCCGGCTACTGGATCCTCCAGACGGGGTCCCTCGCCGAGGCGATCGAATGGATCAAGCGCTGCCCCAACCCGCACATGGAGGAAAGCGAAATCGAGATCCGGCAGCTGTTCGAGCTGGAGGACTTCGGCGAAAGCGATGCGGTCGAGCACCACCGCCGCCTCGATCGGGAGTTGAAGGGTTGAGGAGCTGTTTCGCGGCCGGCCCGTGCCGGTCACGCGCTTAAACACCAGAACGGAGTTTCAAATGAAAATCCTGGGAATGCTCCGGGCCGACGACGCCAGCGAGACGGGCGCACCACCTACCAAGGACCTGATGGAACGCATGGGTGCGTTCGTCGAGGAGGCCACCAACGCCGGCGTCATCGTTGGCGGCGATGGGTTGCGGCCATCCAGATTCGGCAAGCGTGTGCGCCTCAAGGACGGCAACTTTGATGTCATCGACGGCCCCTTCGCTGAATCGAAGGAGCTGATCGCCTCGTATGCGCTGTTCCAGGTCGACACCATGGACGACGCGGTTCACTGGACGCGCCGCTTCCTCGCGGTCCTCGGACAGGGCGAATGCGAATTGCGGGCAATCACAGACCCCGAAGATTTCCCCGCCGATGTCTTCACGCCCGAGGAGCAGGCCCGCGAGGCCCAAACGCGCGCGAAGTGGCCCGAGGGCAGGCGGGCGGACGAGACGCGCGACTGAACGAACTTGCAGCAACCCCATGATGATGCTGTGATCGGTGGCCGTGACGGCCACCGATCCACTGAGCGCCATAGAGGCAGTGTTCCGCATCGAGCAGGCGAAGCTGATCGCCTGTTTGATGCCCGTTGCGCGCGACGTCGGCCTCGCCGAGGAGCTGGCGCAAGACGCTTTCCTGGCCGCACTGGAGCAGTGGCAACGCACCGGCATCCCCGATAAGCCCGGTGCTTGGCTGCTGGCCACCGCCAAACACCGCGCGATAGATCGCTTTCGGCGCGCCAGGCTCATCGACCGCAAGCACGCTCAGCTGGCCGGCGAGCAGAGCGTCTTCGGTGACGCGGAGCCCCCTGACGTCGACGCCGCACTCGACGACGAGATCGGCGACGAGCTTCTGCGCCTGATGTTCATTTCCTGTCACCCGGTGCTCGGCAGGGAAGCCCAGGTCGCGCTCACCCTGCGCCTCATCGGCGGCCTCAAGACCGACGAGATCGCACGTGCTTTCCTCGTGCCGGAACCGACGATCGCCCAGCGCATCGTGCGCGCCAAACGCACCCTTGCGGAAAAGCGCGTGCCCTTCGAGGTGCCGCGCGGGGAAGAGCTGGGCGAGCGCCTCGCCTCGGTGCTCGCGGTGATCTATCTCATCTTCAACGAAGGATACGCCGCCACGGCGGGTGCCGATTGGGTGCGTCCGCAGCTATGCGAAGAAGCGCTGCGGCTCGGGCGCATTCTCGCCGGGCTTGCCGCCACCGAGCCGGAGGTGCACGGCCTCGTCAGCCTCATGGAGTTGCAGGCTTCACGACTGGGCGCCCGCATAGGCCCGGACGGCGAGCCGATCCTGCTGCTCGACCAGGACCGCGCTCGCTGGGATCGGCTGCTCATCCGCCGCGGCCTTGCAGCGCTCGAGCGAGCGCAATCGCTCACCGCACATCTCGGACCTTATGCACTGCAAGCCGCCCTCGCTGCATGCCACGCCCGGGCACGCACTGCGGAGGAAACGGACTGGGCCCGCATCGTCGGTCTCTACGGCGAGCTCGCGCGCCTCATGCCTTCGCCCATCGTGGAGCTGAACCGCGCCGTCGCGCTTTCAATGCACATGGGTCCCGAGGCCGGTCTGCGCGTTGTCGATGCGCTGGCCTCCGAGCCGATCCTGAAGACCTATCACCTCCTGCCGAGCGTGCGCGGCGATCTCCTCGTCAAGCTCGGCCGTCACGTGGAAGCACGCGCCGAGTTCGAGCGCGCCGCAGCCCTCACCCAGAACGCGCAGGAACAGGCGCTGCTGCTGAAGCGCGCTTCCGACTGCGCCAAGCCAGCCTGACCTCGGCGTCGACCCTCCGTCATTAACCCTACCGGATTGCAGATCGCGGCAAGGCGCTCTGGCACGCAAATTGTTTGGAGTTTCGTAAGCCCGCGGCGGGCAGCGTGCGGATACCCGCCCCCGCGAGCGCGTGCCGGTGCGGAAGGGAACACGAAGATGGCCAATGTCGCAGCATCGTTTTTGGAAATTATCGCCGAGGAAGGCGATGAAAGCGCCGCTGCGCGCCGCCGCAAGCTCTTTCGCGAGACGCCGCAACAGACCGCAATGCGCTGGATCATGGGCGCCGCTTACGCCTGCCAGCCCAAGCGCGTGCGCGATCTGCCCTTCCTGATGTGGAACACCGCCGCCGATCTGCTCCATGGCGGGACCCGCGATCCCGGCCCCGCAAGCCTCAAGGCCCGTCCCGAAGGGTTCGCCGGTGTCTGCCGCGACATCGATCCCCGCCGCATCCTCACCGCCGCGCGCCGTGGCTATTTTCCGTGGTGCCATTGCGGCCCGCTCAAGTGGTGGACGCGCGATGAGCGCATGGTCGTGGCGCCGGGCGACTTTCGCATTTCCAAGGATGCCAAGCGCCTGATGCGCCGCGGCGACTACCGCGTCACCTTCGATGAAGCCTTCGATGCGGTCATCAAGTCTTGCGCCGAGCCGCGCAAGGGACGCCCCATGCTCACTTGGATCACCCCGAAGATCATGCACCTCTACGCCGCGCTGCACGATCTCGGCATCGCGCACTCGTTCGAGGTTTGGAACAAAGAGGGCGAGCTTGTCGGCGGCGGCTATGGCATCGCCGTCGGCCAGGTGTTCTATACCGAATCCCAGTTCAGCCGCGCGAGCAACGCCTCGAAAATCGGCTTCGCATGCCTCAACCACCACCTCGCCAGGTGGGGCTTCGTGCTCAACGACGGCAAGGACTACACCCCGACGCTGAAGGATATGGGGTTCCGCACCATCCCGCGCAGCGAGTTCGAAACCATTCTCGCCGAGCACGCCACGGCCGAGACGTCCGCGCCGCAAAAGTGGACGGTGGAAACGGACCTCGCCACGGTCGCCGCGGGCTGAGCGGCGATACGGGCGCGTCAGAGCGTCACGATACCCGCATTGATGAGAACGCGCGCCGTATAGAACCCGACCCACCACATCAGGTGATAGCCCACCTGGTTGGAGACGAGGGACGCGACGAGGTAGAGCCCCGTCGCCGCCCAGATCGACATCGACCAGAAGCGGCGATGGATGGCGACGAAATACGCCCAGAGCAGCAGCGACAGTGCAACCGATGCGATGGCGCTCGGCCGTTGCCAGTCGCTCGCGGTAATCAGTCCGAGCGCGGACATCCCGACACCGTCGAACAGCGCGCGCACGCCCGCCTCGTAGAGGCCGTAGATCGGCGCCACGAAACCGATCGCAATCGCATAGAGCTTGAAATAGGCGGCGAACGACCGGCGCACCGGCGAAAACGCCCGGAACATTCCGTAGGCGAGCGCGAACGTGATCGCCATGCCGACATAAACGCCGGTTTGCGAGAGCGCCTTCATCAGCGTCTGCATGCTCTCGCTGACGTGCGTATTCCCGTCCACCGGAACAGCCATGCGCACGGCGATGGGCACGAAGAACAGGCAGTAGATTGCGATTCCAGCGAGTGCGAACGAGAGATAGCCGCGGTAGGCCGGGTCCTCTGCGAACGCCACCGTCTGACGCACCGGTGCGCGCAGGATCTTCAGATAGACGGCGGGGAAGCTTCGCCGCACGGGAGCGGCGGCCTGTCCGAGGAAGCTCAGCGAAGAAGCCCGCAGATCGGCGCCGCATGCGGAGCAGAAATTGCCCGACGCGGGCGCGCCGCAATCCCCGCATGCCATCGCCGCAGCGGCGCCGGCCATAGCACCGCCGGACATAGAGGTGCCGGCCACAGAGCTTCCGGTGTCGATCATCAGAGCCCCCGTCGCGGTCCCATGCCGCCGGGGGAAGCTAGCACAGCTTAAAAACGCCGCGCACGGCTCAAATTAGCCGTTGAGCCGCCAGACTTCGAAGTTGAGCGCCGCGGCGTACGTAACCCACAACAGGTATGGGACGAACAGCAGCGCCGCGGAGCGACGCACCGGCCAAGCGACGAGAATGAAAGCAAGAATGGCGAGCCACAGCGCTGCGATGTCCACAAGCGCGTAGGTGATCTGCTTTTCCCCGAACATGAGGTACGACCACACGCCGTTGAGGCAGAGCTGCAACAGCCACAGCCATAACAGCGGGCCGAACCCCTGCGCACGCCACACGATCCAGCCCGCAATGGCGATCAGCACATAGAGAGCCGCCCAGACCGGAGGGAATACCTCGTTCGGCGGCGTCCACGCGGGCTTTTCCAGGGCCGCGTAGAACGGCCCTGGCAGATAGGTCATGCCGGTGTAGGCGGTAGCCGCGACGAGAAGGAGGAATACGAGCAGACCCGAGTATTTCGTCACTGTGCCGCCTCTGCGTGTGTCGATGCGCCCTTGCCGACGACGGACAGGCGCTCGACAGCCGCGCCGAGGATCTGCCCGAGGAGTTCCGAATAGCGCATACCGGCGAAACTGGCCATTAGATTGACCTTCCCATCCCAGCACCACCCGGGATTGGGATTGACCTCGAGCAGCTTGATCTCGCCCTTCGCATCGGCGCGGAAATCGAAGCGCGCATAGTCGCGGCAGCCGAGACGTTCGAACAGGCGCGTCGAGTGCTCGACGAGCTGCTGCTGCTGCAGCTCGGAAAGATCGGCCTCGTGGTACGAGACCTGCGTCCAGTAGGGGCTGTCGGGCTCCCACTTCGACTCATACCCGAGTATCCTCGGAAGCTGCGGATCGAGCTTGCTGTAGTCGACCTCCAAAATCGGCAGCGCGCGCAAGCCCTGATCGGGATTGCCGATCAACGTCACGGAATACTCCGCCCCCGTCAGGTACTCCTGCACCAGCACCGGACGCTTCGGGAACGCGATGCGCAGCTTGTCGAGATAATCGAGCAGCGCCTTTTCATTGCTGACAACGGCGTCCTTGGTGATGCCCTGCGAGCTGTCGCCGTAGTTCGGCTTCAGCAACGCCGGGAACACCGACGGCAGCGTCGCGCCCTGGTCGCCCGGACGCACATGCGTTTCCAGCGGCACCGGCACGTCGAGCGTCATTGCGACGGCGCGCACGAGGCCCTTGTCGTAGCAGGCGGCGAGCGCGGGCGGTCCGGAGCCCGTATATGGCAGGTCGAGCGCCTCCAGCATCGCCGGGACGTGCAGCTCCTTGAACGGATCGTTGTTGAGACCCTCGTCGCAGAGGTTGAACACCAGATCCGTACGCAGCTCCGACAGGTCGCGGTCGAGCGTTGCGTGATTGTCGAGATAACGGAAGCCGAAGCCTTGCAGCTCCGACAGCGCGTCCTTGAGCCGGCGGATGGTCTCGTAGTCCTCCGCCTGGAAAGCCCCGCCGCGCTTCACCGTATCCGGCAGCCGCGGATCACCCATGACGACGGTGACATCGATGCTGTGCACCTTGCCACGCGGCTTGCGCTTGATGGCCGGGGCGTCCGCGGAAAGCAGGATCCGCCGCGCCATCATGCCGAGGTCCTGGTCACGGTCCGACAGTGCCTCCGCGCTACCGTGGTGGCGCACGTTCCGGAAGCCCGTCTTCTCCAGGAGCTTGGCGATGCTCTCGCGCGTATAAAGCCGCTCGGCGTAGAACTGATCGGCAATCACGCCGAGCTCGTCGTGCACGATCACCTCGCGCGAGATCAGACGCTCCCGGTCGCTGGAAAGGGAACGCTCGCGGCACACGAAGTGGTGCTCGTCGATCCACTCCCAGGAGCGGCGCTCGAAGTGGTCGGCCATGTAGGCCCCGTCGGTGATGTCGAGCACGAGCTGGCCCGATGGCCGCAGCAGCTTGCCGACGGTCGTCAGCACCTTCTCGTCGTCCTGCTTGTTCGAGAAGTAGCCGAACGAGTTGCCCATGATGGCAACGCAGTCGAAGCTCGACTCGGTGAGGCGCGGATTGCGCGCATCCCCTTCCTTGAACACGACATGCAGCCGCTCGTTCTGCGCGCGCTTCTTGGCGAGGCGCACCAGATAGCGCGAGCGGTCGACGCCCGTCACGTTCCTGAAGCCGCGACGGGCGAGTTCGAGGCAGTGACGTCCCTGCCCGCAGCACAGATCGAGGATCTGGCTGTGCGACTGCACGGGCGCCGCCGCCAAAATGAAATCGACCTCGCGGCGCGTGTTCTCCACGTTCTCGACGACGTCGCCGTCGGTCTTCACGTAGAGAGCGTTGAAGAGCTTACGCCACCACTCGGCGGGAAGATGCGCTTCGAGATCCGCAACCGGACCGAGGCACGAACGCGGCGCTATGCGCTTTGGGCGCTTCGCCTTGGCAACAGGTGCCATGATGGACGTATGTCCTCAAAGGGCCGCGCTCTGACCCGGGGCTTTTTACGCCCCCTTCAGCCGGCGATCGGCCGAACTATTGCAAGGCCCCTGTGGCCTCAATAGAGGGCGAACTTATTGGCCAATTGCGTCTTTGCAAGAGGCGGCCCCGAATTTTCCGCCGCTGGAGGCCGGCTGCGCGATCAACGATTGTGTCGGCGCATTAACGCGATGAAGAAACCGTCCGTGCCGTGCTGTGCGGGCGTGAGCTGCAGCGTGTCGATCCGGCCGTCGGCCGAGGCGGGCACGGGACCGCCCACGCGCGCCTCCCAAACCGCGGCGATCGGCTCCAGCGCATAGTCGGGATGGCGCGCCAGGAAGGCCTCCACCTGCTCGCGGTTCTCCTCCGGCAACACCGAGCACGTCACGTAGAGGAGCGCGCCGCCGGGTTTTGCCAGTTCCGCGCCAAGGTCCAGCACGCGCTTCTGGTCGGCCTGCCGCTCGGTAAGGTTGGCTGGCTTCAGCCGCCACTTGGCATCTGGCTTGCGCCGCCAGGTCCCCGAGCCGGTGCAGGGGGCATCGACGAGAACGAGATCGAAGCGAGCCCCCAGCGCCTTGAGCGCGGTTTCATCGCCCGCATCCAGCACCTGCACGTTGCGCGCTCCGGCGCGCTTCAGCCGCTCGAAGATCGGCCGGAGCTGCCGCTTGTCGGAATCGTAGGCGTAGATCTGGCCGGTGTTCTGCATCGCCGCGGCGAGGGCGAGGGTCTTGCCGCCCGCGCCCGCGCACAGATCCAGCACCTGCATGCGCGGCCCGGCACCGGCGAGCAGCGCCGCGATCTGCGAGCCCTCGTCCTGCACCTCGAACCAGCCCTTGCCGTGCGCCGTCTCCGCTTCGAGGTGCGGCGCCTTGCCGGCCCCCTCGGGCGCCGGCACACGCACGCCGGCCGGCGCGTGCACCGTCGCCTGTGCGCCATAGCGATCCAGCGCCTTCAGCACCTTCTCGCGCGTCGCCTTCAGCGTGTTGACCCGCAGATCGATGGGCGCGCGCTCGGAAAGTGCCGCGCCTTCCGCTGCGGCCTGCGCGCCGAACGCGCGCTCGAACGCCGGCCACAGCCATTCGGGAACGTCGGCGGCCACATGCGCCGGGGCTCCGGAGGGCAACTGTGCGAACAGCCCTTTGAGCTCGACCTCGGAAAGCGGTGAGAGCGCATGCTCGGAGCCATCGGCCGAAGCGGCAACGGCCTCCGCCGTGACCCCCAGCGCCCGCGGTGCCGCGCCGAGCGCAAGCGCACGCGGCACATCGGCACCCATGCGCGCGGCGATCGAAAGGCGTCGCCGGAGAGCGTCGAACACCAGCGTGCCGATGGCGGCGCGGTCGCCCGACCCGGCAAAGCGGTGCGCCCGGCCCCAATCGGAAAGCGCCGTGGCCGCCGGCCGGTGGCGGTTCAGGATGTCGTCCAGAACTTCGGCGGCCGCCGCAATCCGCGCCCCTGTGCGCATGCGTCAGGCTCCGGACGCAAGAATGCGGACGGCGAAAATCGCCCACATGGCGACGAGCGCGATGGCCCCGACGCCCAGCGCCATGGAACGCGGCACGACGTCATTCGTGCCGGTGTGGATGTAGGCGTGCACGAGGCGCGAGAGGACGAACACCCAGGCCAGCACGACGAAGATCAAGCTGTTCGTGGAGGTGATCAGGATGAACGCCACCAAGAGATAGAACAGCACCGGCAGCTCGAGCTGATTGTGAAAGCTGTTCGCCACCTGCAGCGCGCGCGGTGGCCAGTTCGGCTGGCGCAGCGCGATCTCGTGCTCCTTCACGACACCCGAGCTGAGCGCCCGCCGCCGCAGAACGCCCATCCAGAACATGATGGCGAACGTGAGCGCGATCTGCACGAACACCGGCAACAGCAAGCTCGACACCGACATTGCCGGGGCTCCTTCCCTCTGGACGGTCTTGCGCGGCGCTGGACCTAGACCGCGCCGGGATAGTTCGGGCTCTCGCGGGTGATACGCACGCCGTGGGCGTGGCTTTCGCTCATCGACGCCGGCGAGATGCGGATGAACTGAGCATTTGCACGCAGCTCCTCGAGTGTTCTGGCGCCGAGATAGCCCATCCCTGCGCGCAGGCCGCCCACGAGCTGATGCAGCACGTTCTCCACCGGCCCCTTGTACGGCACCTGACCCTCGATGCCTTCCGGCACCAGCTTCAGGCTGTCCGTTACTTCCTGCTGGAAATAGCGGTCGGCCGAGCCCCGGGCCATCGCGCCGATGGAGCCCATGCCGCGGTACGCCTTATAGGTGCGTCCCTGGTAGAAATAGGTCTCGCCCGGCGCTTCGTCGGTGCCGGCGAGCATCGAGCCCACCATCACGCAGGAAGCACCCGCGGCAAGCGCCTTCACCGCGTCGCCGGAGAACTTGATGCCGCCGTCGGCGATGATCGGCACGCCGTGTTTCGAAGCTTCCTCGGCGCAGTTCATCACGGCCGTGAGCTGCGGAACGCCGACACCCGCGACGACGCGCGTCGTGCAGATCGATCCCGGTCCGATGCCCACCTTGACGGCATCGGCGCCGCAATCGATCAGCGCCTTGGTGGCTTCGGCCGTGGCGACGTTGCCCGCGACCACCTGCACGCTGTTGGAAAGCTTCTTGATGCGCTCCACCGCGGCGAGCACGCGGCTCGAATGGCCGTGCGCGGTATCGACCACGATCAGGTCGCATCCCGCCTCCATCAGCAGCTCGGTGCGCAGATAACCGTCCTCGCCCACCGTCGTCGCCGCGGCAACGCGCAAGCGCCCCTCGCCGTCCTTCGACGCGTGCGGGTGCTTCAGCGCCTTTTCGATATCCTTTACCGTGATGAGGCCGACGCAATGGTCTTCCTCGTCGACCACCAGCAGCTTCTCGATCCGGTTCTCGTGCAGAAGCCGCTTTGCGTCCTCCTGGGAAACGGAGCGCTTCACCGTCACGAGCCGCTCTTTCGTCATCACCTCCGAGACGGGCTGCTCGAGGTTCGTCGCAAAGCGCACGTCGCGGTTGGTGAGGATGCCGACGAGACGGCCCCTGCCGCCACCGTCTGCCCTCTCGACGACGGGAACGCCCGAGATGCCGTGCTCGGCCATGAGCGCCAGCGCGGCGCGCAGAGAGGCTTCGGGATTGATGGTGACCGGGTTGAGCACGATGCCCGATTCGTACTTCTTCACCATCGCCACCTGCCGCGCCTGTTCCTCGGGCGTGAGGTTGCGATGGATGACGCCGATCCCGCCTTCCTGGGCCATGGCAATGGCGAGGCGAGCCTCTGTCACGGTATCCATGGCCGAGGAAACGACCGGAATTCTGAGGCGGATATTGCGGGTTATCTGGGTGCCGACGTCAGCCTGGCTGGGCATGATCTCGGAGGCGGCGGGCACCAGCAGCACGTCGTCGAACGTGAGCGCGACGTTGGAATCGATAGTGAGCGGGCCATTCCGTACGGCCATCTGCGACAGTCTCCTGATGGCTGGGGGGACACTGTTCCGGGCCCAGCACGGGAACGATGTCGGCAGCCCTATAGCACCGGAGTCGTGGGGAGGGAAGCAACGTGCGGCGCGGCAGACTAGCACTTGAGCCGGCGGAACACCGTTAGCGGCCCTCCCAGCGGGTAAATGCTTGCCCGCCAGCGCACGGTAATCCACTTCTCTTTCTGACCGGTGTCGAAGCCTGGGGTATCGTCTCTATCGCCGGTGCGCAGGTTCGTTAGAAACGGGAAAGAAATCGTCGGGGTTCCAGGCTCTTGCCGGCCGGACCCCTTTACGGGGGATCGGTGAACGATGAGCGGGCTACTGGCGCTGCTGGACGACGTGGTTGCACTGACGAAGCTCGCGGCCGTCACCCTGGACGACGCGGCGGGACAGGCCGCTAAGGCCAGCGCCAAGGCCGCCGGTGTCGTCATCGACGATGCAGCGGTCACCCCCCGTTACGTGACCGGGCTCTCCGCCAAGCGCGAGTTGCCCGTCGTCGGACGCATCGCCGCCGGCTCGATACGCAACAAGCTCCTGTTCCTGCTGCCTGCCGCCCTGCTGCTGAGCGCCTTTCTGCCCCAGGCGATTACACCGCTGCTCATGCTGGGCGGTCTCTACCTCGCCTTCGAAGGCTACGAGAAAGTGCACCACATGGTGACGGTGCCACCCAAAGGCGTGGAGGGCCTCAAGGTGGTCGCCGAGCTCGGCAAAAGCGATCGAGCGCTCGAGGAGGAAAAGGTCGCGGGCGCCATCCGCACCGACTTCATCCTCTCCGCCGAGATCATGGCCATCGCGCTGGCTTCCATCACGGCGCCGGACCTTCTCACCAAAACCCTGGTGCTGGCTGCCGTCGCCATTGTGATCACCGTCGCCGTCTACGGCGTCGTGGCGCTGATCGTGAAAGCCGACGATGTCGGCGTGCGTCTCGCCCAGCGCGGCGGCGCCATCTCCGGGCCGGTGGGTCGCGCCCTCGTCTACGGCATGCCGCCGTTTCTCGAGACGCTGAGCCTCATCGGCATGCTCGCGATGCTCTGGGTCGGCGGCGGCATCCTCCTCCATGGGCTTGCCGAGTTCGGTATCACCGCACCGGAGCACGTCATCCACGATATCGCAGAGGCTGCGGGGGCCATGACGCCCTTCGGCGCAGAGGTTGTCACGTGGGTGCTGACCGCGACCGGCGCAGGGCTCTTCGGCCTCGCCGCCGGAGCGCTGACGGCGCTTGTCGTGACAGTCTTCCGCGCGCCATTCCGCAAGGCGCCCGCCGAACATTGACCCGCCGGCCTCGGCCCTTCAGCGGGCGGAAATGATTGACCGCTAACTTGCCCCCTCCAACCATCCAGGGGCCCGCCGTGTGCATCAACTGCCGTCTTGCCGAAGCGATCGGCCATCTGACCGGCGCGAAGGCGCGCACCGCGAGCACACCCCTGTTCGACCGGCGCTGGTTCCTGGAGCGTAGCCTTGCCGGCGCCGCCGCGGTCTCGCTACCCATGCCTACCGTCGTCTTTGCCCAGGATCGGCCCGTCTCCACGGCGGAGCCCGAGGCTGGCCCGCCGCAAGTGATCTTCCGCGGCGGCAGGATCTTCACGCAGGCCGCCGACAAGCCGTGGGCGCAGGCGGTGGCGGTGCGCGGTAAGAAGATCCTCGCCGTGGGCGAAGATGCCGAGATCGAGAAGCTCGCGGGCCCCGACACGCGCACGATCGACCTCGACGGCAGGCTGATGCTGCCCGGCTTCGTCGAGGGTCATACCCATCCGTTCCTCGGCTCCTTCTTCACCAACGGCGTCGATCTCCAGTTGCCGACGGGCAAGGATGCCCTCGCCGCCATCGCCGAATACGCGCAGGCCAATCCCACCGGGCCGGTGCGCGGCTTTGGCTGGCGCGTGGACATGTTCCCGCCCGAGGGCCCGTCGAAGGCGGATCTCGACGCCATCGTGCCCGACCGGCCGGCCTATTTCTTCGCTATCGATGCGCACAGCCTGTGGGCCAACTCCAAGGCGCTGGAGATGGCGGGCGTGACGCGCGATACGCCCGACCCCATCCCCGGCTTCAGCTACTACGCGCGTGACGAAAACGGCGATGCGACGGGCTACGTGCTGGAGGTCGTCGCCGTCCTCACGATCGTCAACGCCGTTGCCGCCATCTCCGTCACCGGCATGAGCGATCTGCTCGCAGAGTGGCTCCCCAAGGCCGCCGCAGCGGGCATCACGACCGTATTCGATGCCGGCGTTCCGCCGATCGGCGACGATCAGGGTCAGCTCATCCAGCTCTACGCCGACCTGGAGCGGCGCGGCGTGCTGCCGTTCCGCGTGGTGGCATCCTATTCGGTGAAGGGCCCGCCCGTTGCGGGCGCGACGCAAGCGCTCCTCGATCTCAAAGGGCGCATCGACACCGAACTCGTCCAGGTGAACGTGCTGAAGATCGTCGGCGACGGCACGCAGGAAGGCTATACCGCGTGGCTGCTGCAGCCTTACGCGGACCGCGAGGGCTACATCGGCGCCTCGCCGTTCTCGGTGGACGAGTGGAAGCAGATGGTCTCGGAAGCGGACCGTGCCAGCGTCGACGTCCACGTGCATGCGTGCGGCGAGCGCACCGCGCGCGTCGCCCTCGACACCATCGAAGCGGCGATGATCGCCAATCCGAAACGCGAGCGGCGCAATGCCATCGCGCATCTCGTCTATGTCGACGATGCGGACATGCCGCGCTTCAAGGAGCTGGGCGTAACGGCCCAGTTCTCCGCCAACTGGATGACGGCCGATCCCGACACCATGGGCATCCTCTCCGAGCGCTATGGACCCGAGCGCCACAGCAAGCTCTACCGTCCGCGCACCATGCTTGAAGCGGGCGGACGCATCTCCTTCGGTACGGACTGGCCGGCGGCGGGCTATTTCTCCACCTACAAGCCGCTCGATTCCATCCAGATCGCAACGACGCGCCAGCTGGTCGGCAAACCCGACGCGCAGGTCCTGGAGCCAGCCGCCGAGCGGCTCGATCTTGCTCAGGCCATCCACGCGAACACGCTCGGCGCCGCCTATCAGCTACGCATGGAGGACCGCGTTGGCTCGATCGAGCCGGGCAAGCTGGCGGATCTCGTCGTGCTGGAGAAAAACATCTTCGATCTCGACCCTCACGAGGTCGCCGCGACCCGCATCGACATGACGATGATGAATGGCCGCTTCACCCACGGAGAGCCGGGCTGACGCGCAGCGTCAGCGGCTCGAAGCGCTGCGGCTAGCTTCAGTGCTGGGGTACTAGCTTCAGTGCTGGGGATATATGTCGACCGTGTCGACCGATGCCGTGTCGCCATCCGGCGGGCACTTGCGCTCCTGCGAGACCGGCTCCTCGTTGCACTCCGCTTCGAACTCGGCGTTGCCGTCGGTGGTGATCGGATGCAGCGTCGCCTTGCACAGCATCGACTGCCCCGACGGCGAATCCGAGCGCAGCTGCACGCTGCGGCCGACACCAACCTCGAATCGGAACAGGCAGGTTTCACCCTTGGGGCGCAGCAGCACGGTGACGGCGTTTTCGTGGCGCGAAATATTCTCGACGGCGAAGCTGTCGCCATCTCCGTCGCCGAACGAGACCGCTTGCTGAGGCGCAACCGAGAACGTATCGCCGTCTCCAGCGATAGCCATCCCAATGGGTGCGACTGCTAGCGCGATTGCCGCCAGACCGATCCGAACGAGACACGGACGTCGCATACCGTGAGCCCCATGTGAGCGCAAAAGCATATTACCCTATGATGCTCACGGAGTCCTTAAGTCCTCCGCTTGTGCACCCATGAAATTTCAACGTGGCGCCCGCCTTGGGCGCGCCTTCCTTAGACAAGGTATGTAGGAAGCTGGATGTTCCCCCTGGAACACCACCGCGGCATTGCTTCGCGGGCCCGCGCGATCGTCACATTTCGACGTTCATTGTCATATTCAGAGCCGGTAGGTCCCGCCTGCCCGCCCGATCTCGACAGCAGCTGCCAGGAAGGGAACCGATGCCGTTCACCACGATCCGCCGCCTGGCGCTCGCCATCCTCGCGGCCGTCGCCCTCCCGGTGACGGCGCCGCGTGCCGACCCTTATCTTGCGGATTTTGATTATCCGTTCCCGGTGCAGCGCCTCGATCTGCGCTCCCAGGGCCAGGATCTGTGGATGGCCTACATGGACATCGCCCCCACGGGCGCACCGAACGGCCGCACAGCTGTGCTGCTCCACGGTAAGAACTTCTGCGGCGCGACCTGGGAAAACACCGCCCGCGCGCTGAGCGCCGCCGGCTACCGCGTCGTCGTACCCGACCAGATCGGCTTCTGCCGCTCCGCCAAGCCGCGCGCCTATCAGTTCAGCCTGCACCAGCTCGCCGCCAACACCCACGCGCTGCTCGAAAAGCTGGGCATCGAGAAGCCGATCGTCATCGGCCACTCGATGGGCGGCATGCTCGCGATCCGCTACGCACTGATGTACCCCGGCGAAACCGGCGCGCTCGTCGTCGTCAACCCCATCGGCCTGGAGGATTGGAAAGCAAAGGGCGTCGCGCTTTCAACCGTCGACGAGCTTTACGCCCGCGAGCTGAAGACGACGCGCGATAGCATCAGGAAGTATCAGCAGACGGTCTATTACGACGGGAAGTGGAAACCTGCATACGACCGCTGAGTCGACATGCTCGCCTCCATGTATGCGGGCAAAGACGGCGATCTCGTCGCCTGGAACCAGGCGCTCACCTCGGACATGGTGCTGTCCCAGCCGGTAATCTACGAGATCGGCCGCATCGCCGTGCCGACGCTGCTGCTCATCGGCCTGAAGGATATAACCGCCATCGGCAGGGATCGCGCCTCGCCGGAGGACGCCAGCAAGCTTGGCCGTTATGCGGAGCTGGCTCCCGCTGCCGCGGCGCGCATCAAAGGATCAAAGCTCGTGACGTTCCCCGAGCTGGGGCATTCGCCGCAGGTCGAGGACCCGCAACGCTTCAACGCGGCGCTCATCCGCTCGCTCGGCGAGCTTCCACCAGCGCAGCCTTGAAGGGGCTATTCCGGCCGGAAACCCGTCGCCAGCACGTAGAGCTCCGCCGAGTCCGACCGGCTTGCCGGCGGCTTGACGTGGTGCACCTTCGCAAAGCGCTTTTTCAACAGGTCGAGCAACTCGCGCTCCGTCCCGCCCTGCAGCACCTTGGCGAGGAATGCCCCGCCCGGCCGCAGCACGTCACAGGCGAAATAGGCCGCCGCCTCGGCCAGCCCCATGATGCGCAGATGGTCCGTCCGCGTGTGGCCCGTGGTGGGCGCCGCCATGTCCGACAGCACGATGTCGGCGCGCCCATCGCGCAGCATCGAGCGCAGCTTCTCCTCCGCGCCCTCGACGGTAAAATCGAGCTGGATGGCGTCCACCCCGGGCAGCGCTTCCATGGCGAGATAGTCGATCGCGACGACCTGCCCCTTGCCCGCGAGCGACTGCACTTTTTCCGCCGCCACCTGGCTCCATCCGCCCGGCGCCGCGCCGAGGTCCACCACGACCGCGCCCGGCTTCAGCAGCCGGTACTTGTCGTCGATCTCTTTCAGCTTGTAGGCCGCGCGGGAGCGCATGCCCTCGCGCTTGGCGGCGGCAACGTAGGGATCGTTGAGCTGGCGTTCCAGCCACCGTTGCGATGACGGCCGGTGCTTGCGCGCGCTCTTGAGGCGCACGTGCATCTGGCGCTGGCCGCCTCCGGGGCCCTTCTGCGGGCCGCTACGCTTCGTCGTCATTACGGTTCCTTTGACCGGTCTTTCACGCGGGCCGGCGGCGACGGCGCAGCGGCGTCAGCACGCCGTCCTCGACCATCAGCGTCGTCAGGATGCCTTCGCGCAGTCCGCGGTCGGCGACGCGAAGGCGCTCGCACGGCCACATGCGCAGAATGGCTTCTAAGATAGCACATCCGGCGAGCACGAGGTCCGCACGCTCACGCCCGATGCAGGGCTCCGCCACCCGCTGCTCGTAGCTCCGTCCGATCAGATCGTTCGTGACGGTGCGCACCTCGTCGACCTTCAGCCAGCATCCATCGACGCGGTTGCGGTCGTACCGCTGCAGACCGAGCTGGATGCCGGCAACGGTCGTCACCGTACCCGATGTACCGAGCATGTGCACGCGGCGGCCCGCAAGACGGCTCGCCACGTTGTGGTGCGCCTCGAACTTGGCGAGCAGGCGCACCGTCTCGTCCACCATCGCCTCGAAGTCGGCCGGTGTGACATGGCGGCCACCGAAGCGCTCCGCCAAGGTCACGACGCCGATCGGCAGCGACGTCCAGGCGACCATGCAGTTCTGCGCATCGAGACGGCCGGCGAAGCGGCGGTCGCGCTGACGGCTGCGCTGCGCCAGATCGAGAAGGATGAGCTCCGACGACCCGCCGCCGATGTCGAACACCAGCACATAGTCGCAGCTCGAATCGATCAGAGCCGCGGAGCCGGAAACCGCAAGCCGCGCTTCCACCTCGGGCGTCAGTATTTCGATTTCGAGACCGAGCTTGTCGTGCACGCGGGCGAGGAACTCGCCCCCGTTCTCCGCGATGCGGCAGGCTTCGGTGGCGACGAGACGCGACCGGCGCACCCGGGCGCGGCCCAGCTTGCCGGCACAGACCTTCAGCGCCTCGAGCGTACGGGCCATGGCGGGCTCGGAAAGCCGCCCCGTCTGGCTCACACCTTCTCCGAGGCGGATGATGCGCGAGAACGCATCGACCACGCGAAAGCCCCGCCGCGAAGGGCGGGCGAGCAGCAGCCGGCAGTTGTTGGTGCCGAGATCCAGCGCGCCGTAAATCCCGTCGGGCCGCGCCTCCTGGCCGGCGCGCGGCATGGGTGCCCCGTTCCTGGAGCTTCCGTTGCACTGCTCGACGGATGAAAAATGTGTGCCGAGGCTCGCGGAGAAATCGCCGCTACCGCTCGAGAACCGAGGCGCGTCGGTGGCGCCCTCGTCGGGTTGGCCCTGCACAGTTCATAGCCCCAGCGCCTGGCCTACGGCCCGCCACGATCGATCGCAGCGAGCCACGTCATCAGGCGTCTTCCTGGATGACACTTGCCGCCAGTCTAACAGCAATCGGCCGTCGGTAAAGCGCGGACGCCGAATTGCAGCTATCCTCCCGTCCTCGCAGCTGAAATAGACTTAACCGATGACCGATTTTCGAGTTGTAGCGATAGTTGTGCTGGCCGTGCTGCTGGGCGGACCCGTCGCTGCCGGAGGCGAGTTGAGCGAGCCCCATCGCTCCAATCTTCTCGCCGCCTACCCGCAGGCCCTCGAGGGCATCCGGGACGGCCAGCTCGTCTGGCGCGACGGCACGCGCATGCCCCTCGACGACGACAAGGGCGAAAAGCCCTTCGCGCAATGGCTGGCCGATCCCGACATCGCGGACATGTTCGCCCTGTCCTATCCCGCAGGCGGCGAGGCGGTGCCGCCCGCCCCCGGCGCGGATCCCGGCCGCGCCCGCACGGCTGCGTTTTTCGACAAGCTTTACGGCGACTGCCGCAAAGGCGAGGTGGAGAAGAACCTTGCCATGGTCGATTGGCTGCCGAAGCGAACGAGGCAGCGGCTGCCCTTCAACAGGCGCAACGGAGCAGCAGACGCCCTTGCCGCTGTGAGTCGCGAGCTCGACGCGCTGCCCCGTTCGTTCGACGTCTTCCTGGTGCCCTCGGCGGGCACCTACAATTGCCGCGTCATCGCCGGCACCAACCGCGTGTCGGCACACGGACATGCCATCGCCATCGATATCGCGCTGAAGCGCGCGCACTATTGGCGCAACGGGAAACCGGCCGCGGACGGCGCAATCGTGTATCGGAACGAGATCCCGATAGAGATCGTCCGCGTCTTCGAGAAGCATGGGTTCATCTGGGGCGGCCGCTGGTACCACTACGACACCATGCACTTCGAATACCGTCCCGAGCTTCTCGGCGTGCGCGGAGCAGCGATGGACGCGAAGTGAAAGTGAAAAGAATGCCTAGCCGAGCGTCGGCGAACGTTTGCCGGCCCCAGAGGTAGCGGACCCCATGCTAGAGGCAGCGGGCCCATCCTTCGCCCCTGGCATAGGCTCCAACGAGGCGGCTCCCCTGCGGTAGCCAGACGCCAGATATCGAGCGCCAGATATCGAGAAAAGGAGCCCACCTGCGCTTGGCCTGGCAGCCGTCAGCGCCTCGGAAAGCGCCACTCCGGTGCCGCCAGCACTAATATCGTGCGCGTGCTATGCCGACCGGGTTGCAGGCCCGCGAAGCACCTGTTATATGCGCCGCTCCGGCGGCCAAGTGCCGCTCGATCCCGGCATTGGGGGATCGTCTAATGGTAGGACTGCAGACTCTGACTCTGCCTGTCTAGGTTCGAATCCTAGTCCCCCAGCCAACAAAATAAATGACTTAGCAAATCGCTGCCGGCCGCCCAGGTGAACGGGCGTACTCCGGGCGCACCTTTTGAAAACGAGTCGGCCGGTCGACGATGGCTTCGCCGACGACTCGCGCCCCGAAAAAAGAATCACCCGGAAGCGTCGGTTCCCCGCACCGAAGCGAGCCCGCCGTACGGCTCCCGCTAACGCGCGGCAACCTCGGGTACCGGCGCCCGCAATGACTGGATGGTGATCGCACCTTTTGGGGCAAGCTGAAATACATCCGCACTCCACACTGGCGACGATGCATTCTTCGCGCGCAACCGCCGCAAAGAAATCGTCGTTGCCCGGTGCTTTCGCAGAAGCAGGATCGCGGGCTGCTCCAAATTCAGGCAAGACATCGATCTTGTCTGTCGGTTGGCTATCAAGTTGCGGTCGGCCTGATCGCCGGGCAATGGGTATGCTCGGAACGTAGGTTCGCCGCGCGTGTCCAGCCCACAATGACGGCGCGCGGCCGCCCCCGCCCCAGGAGAGCAGCGGCCTGCTCATAGTTTACCATCTAGCACCACAGCAGAATGGCGCGTCAGAGACAGACGCCGTCCCTTAAAACCCGCGCCGCGGCGCATATATCTTTTACCCGCGCGGTGCGAACTTCACCGTTACCGACTTCGGGTCTTCTTCATGGCTCAAAGTCTGCCCCCGCAGTTTGAGCACCAGCTCCGAGAGTTGATTTGTGGGGGCAGCCGATAAGATGCGCGGTCTCACCAAGGGATCCGGTAATGGCACGAAGCAATGACCTGAACCGCTTGACCTATGCGCAGCTGATCGCTCTCGAGGAGAAGATCAGGAAGGCAATCGCCGACCGCAGGCTGCGGAAGCACGTAACGCGACAGCAGCTTAAGAACATGGCGAAAAAAGCCGGCTGCGATATGAACGAGCTGTTCGGCAAGCGCGGCCGCAAAGGTGCATCTTCTGTAAAATACCGCAACCCGAAGGACCCGACGCAAACCTGGACTGGCCGCGGTCGTAAACCCAACTGGCTGGTGGAGGCTCTCAAGAAAGGTGGCAAGCTGGACAGCTTTGCTGTGTGAGCCCCTTCTACGAGGTCCGGGACCGAGCGCCTCGCAGCCTGCCCCCCCACTCCTTCACCCACTCGAAGGTTCGCCCCTCTCGCTGCGTGCTCGTAAAGCCGTGCGAGGCAAACATCAGCGTACCGCTCGATGCTCCCTCCGCTTCGACCTGGAATGCGATGAGGTCAGGGCCACCAATCTGATATTCCGGATTTTGATGACGGCCGCCTGAGCGTGGAAAGAGCCGTCGGTTTGGGCGGAGCGATGTTTCATCACCACCGGGGCGCGGCACGTCAATGCCTCCCTATGCTCTCGGCATCGCGAAACTGCCTCGACTGTCTCTTGCCGAAAGCAAGGCGAGGGAGAGCTTGAAAGAATTTCATCATCGCCCCGGCTGCGTGCTCAGCAGCTGAGCATTGCAAGACGTCCGCCGCGGCGCTCGCTGCGCGCGCCCTGTCAAGCCCCACCGGCCCGCGTGGCTCGTCCTCCTTGCCTTCACCGCGGCTCCTCGGTGATGACGTCTCCGCAAAATGCCGCTACTCGTAGGCTGGCACAGCCGAAACACAACCGACCGCCGAACAATCGATGTCCAATACCCTGATCCGCATCGCGAAAGTTGTTTTCATAGGTTTTTGGGCGCTCTCTGCAACGGCGCTGCTGCTGTTCACCGTCGTTTCGCTCGTGCGTCTCAACAGCACCTTCGGACGGGAAACCGTCATCACTGCCCCGAGTGGCAAGTGGTCCCTCGCCCTGCGCACGATCGAATATACCTCCCGCAGCGAGCCGAGAGCCAAACTCATCGTGCACCGCGGGCCAATGGCCAACCAGGAGCTGATCTGCGACGTGAGCGCCGACGGGCAGGGCGCCGTGTTCAACGACATCACATCCAGCTCCTGGCAAAACGACGATTTGACGCTCGCGTGGCAGTCCGGCTCTCCGCCTAGCGAGGGCATTATCGACATCCCCACGGCATGTTCGGACACGGCCGCCTTCGACGATCGCATGAACCGCATCGGTCTGCGCTTCCATGAGAACTGTCTCGTGGGTGGTTGCCGCCGCTGGGTCGCGTGGACCGAAACGGTGGGCAACGAAACCATCACGACACCTTGCCGGACCACGCAGGAAGGCAACACTCCGATATTCACACGCTCCGGCGACCCACGCGGCCAGATCGATGTCCAGCTCGACGCAAAAGCACGCATCGCCGATTGGAAAAATCGCAACACGGGCGAAAGCGGCCGCATCGAATTCTCGACGGACTGCGACATCTCCCGGCAGACGCGGAAGCCGCAACCCGCGTAATTGGCGCGTCCCCCTCGCGAGGGTCATCCGCCTTTTATCGCTTTTACGGCTTCAATAATCCCACTCGACACCGACGCCGATCTTGCTGTTCCCGTCCGCGCCGAGCTCGCCGCGCGCCTTCAGGTTTTTGCTCAGGTCGTGGTCGATGATCACGCGGCTCGAGGTTGCCGAGCTGCCCTGCCGCACGCCGACGTACGTGCTTTCGTTGACGTACTTGCCCGCCGACACCTCCGGCGAATTCTTGTCGTCGGTCGTCACGTCGAGCACGTCGACGCCGAGCGCGCCCTTTACCTGATCGAACGTGCTCGGGCCGCTCGAAAGCCCGCCGATCTTGTCCACCTCGCTGGCGAGCTGAGCGAGCTGCATCGGTGAAAGCTTCGCCAGCGATTTGTTGAACAGAAGCCGCGCGACGACCTCGTCTTCGGGAAGCGCTGGCGATGACGAGAAGCGGAACTTCGGTTCCGACGCCGGCCCGGTGACGAACACCGAGATGGTGACGCCGTCCGCCTCGGCCACCGCCTCCATGTCGAGGCTCGGCTCGATGTCGCCGGCGAAGATCAACTGTCCGCGCTTGAACGAAAGCTGCCGTCCGAGAATGTCGAGCCGCCCGCGCTCGATGGAGAACCCGCCGTTCGCCACCGGACGGCTCGCCGTGCCGCCAACGCGCAGCGCGCCGCCGAGTTGCGCATCGAGCCCGCGGCCGCGCACGAAAATGCGGCTCGCCGCCTCGACGCCGATGTTGATACCGATTGCAACCGGCGCGGCCGCGCGCTCCGGGGCGGCTTTCGCACTGGCGCGGCCAGCATAGGAATCCGCCGGCGCGTTGACATGCTTGAGGTCGAGCGCGGCGACCGAGTGCGGCATGCGGTTCGGCACGATGACATCGAGGCGCTTGATGCGTATGTCCCCGTTTGCCTGCAAGGCCGCCAGAGTGCCTTCTACGCTCACGTTGCCATCGACTTCACCGGCCAGAAGCTCGCGGTCGTCGAATTTGAGCCCGTCGAGATCGACCCGCAGACTGACCGCGACCGGGCCGTCAGCCGCCTGTATGACCCGCCCGCCGATCGCGACCGATCCGCCCTTGGCCCCAGTGCCCGTTATGCGTTCGATGACGAGCGACGTGCGCGAGAAGCGCCCGCTCCCGGCGATGCCCTGCAGCTTCAGGCCGCTCGCCGGATCGCTGACCTCGGCGCCCTCGATGTGCAGCATGCCGTCGACATGGGGCTCCTCCGCCGTGCCCGAGACATCGGCGCCCAGCCGCAGCGTGCCCGAAACGCGTGTGTTGCGCTCGGCCAGCGAGGCATTGGCGAGCGAAAGCGGAATAGTGCCGTCGAGCCGCGCCTTGGTGCTCTTGCCGTCGATGCGGACCGTGCCTTTGGCTTGCACGGAAAGCGCGGGCACACCCCCCGCCTGCACCGCGCCGTTGACGACGCCATCCTTGAGACGCGCCTGCAGATCGATCGCGAGGGGCGGAATGAACTGCGCGCGCGACGCAGCGGCCGCCGCACCGGACCACTTCACCTTCGCTTCCGCCACTGGGGATTCCGCCGTGCCGCGCACGTCGATGTTGCCGTCGAGCTGGCCTTCGAGCCCCAGTTCGGGGGCGAACGCGTTGGCGACCGCCGCAGGGAGGCGCTGGAGCGACACCGACAGCGCCATGGCATCGGCACCGGCCTTGCCGGAAACCTGAAGCCGCCCGTTGCCGGATTTGAGCAGCAGACGCTTGATCTCGACATTGCCGCCCGCGACGACGATGTTTGCGGGGGCATCGAGCGAGGTGGTGACACCGCCGAGCGCTGCCTTCATCTCTGCAAGCGTCACCGCTATGGCAGCGCCCTGCTGCTCGACCTTACCACCGGCCGATAGCTGCCCTTCATCGATCTCTGCGCCGATGCGGAAAGCTGTAGCCGTCCCGGCATCGTTTGCTTCGATCCGCAGGTTGCGCACCTTGGACGATCCGGCATCGATCCGCGCGACGCGCGCTTTGCCCTTGAAGCGCAATGCATCGATATAGTCGACGACATCGATGTCCGCGGCAACGTCGCCGATGCGCGTCGTACCGATGCCGATCGACGGCGCCTTCACCCGAACGGTTATTGCGGGCACGCCCTCTTCAGCGAAGTCGACGCGCGTCGTCACGGCGCCCTCGAGCGGTTGGCCGGCGAGCGGTGCCAAGACGGAGAGCCTGGGCGCATCGATATCCAACCGCCCCGCGACCCGTTCGCCCCTGGGAAGCCGGATGTCGCCGGTGACGCGCGCGGAAGCAACGGCGAGACGCAGGCTCTCCGCGAACGCAGCACCGGCCGCATCGATGCCGATGCGTCCAGCACCCGATATCGCCGCGCCGTCCATGTCGCCCGTCAGCTCGAACGTCCCGCCATGGGCGGGCAACGTCCCGGCGCCATTGAACGTCAGCACCGGCGAGCGCACGGCGCGTCCGTTGATGCGGAAGTCTTCGCCCGCGACGCGCAGATAGGAGGTGAGTGCGCCGTCTTTTCCATCGAGCCGCGCGTCCAAGGACGCCGCGCCCGCGAGGCCCGCGTTGAGCTGCGCAAGATCGGCGATCTTGCCGCGCAGCTCCAGTTGCATCGATCCCGCGCTCGGATCACCGGCGCGTTGCCCGCTCGCGCGCACGTCGAGATTGCCGCTCGAAAGCACGAGGTTCCGCAGCACGTACCCGCCCGCTGCATCGATCTCCGCGTTACCCGCGAGGCGCATCGTGCCTGCAATGAGACCGTTCAATGCCGGCGTGCCCGCACGCAGCTCCTCCCCCAGACCTTCGAGCGAAATCTGCAGCGGCCCGGCAGCTTTCTTTCGCTCCGCCCTGACGCGTACCGTCGCGCGGCCCCCTAAGCCCTCGCCCGCCAGCGCCGTCAGAGCACCGAGATCGGGCACGTTCAGTTCCGCCGTGGCGGAGAGGCCGCCCGACACGCCGGCAGCGCGGCCGCTGAGCAGCCCTGCCTGTGTCGCAACGCGCACGTCCGACACCTCGAACGCCTCATCCTCACGCTGACCAACCGCACTCATCTCGATCTTCGGCCCGAGCACCGCCGCCAAAGCGGCATCGCGTGGCTGCACACCGTCGGCCACGGCGCTGATCTTCGCGTCCTGCACGTCGAGCATCGCATCCCCGAGCGGGCTCGCCTGCCGCGCGACCGCGGAAAGTTGCACGGTCCCGACAGAACCGAAGTCTGCGCTGACATCACGCACGTCTATCCTGGCCGCCACCTGCCGCTGCGTGCGCCGGTCCGGCAGTGAAACGCGCATGTCGAGCGAGCCCAGCGAAACCATCTCGCCGGAAGCAAGCCGCAGCTGCACCGCCGCGCCATCGGCAGTGGCAACGCGCGCCACGGCCTCGCCGTGCACATAGCGTTGCGTGAGATCGGCGCCGCCGGCCGCTGTAATGCGCAAAGCATCGCTCGCAACCGAAAGCTGTTCGAGGTGAATAATTTCCAGCCCGGAAAGCACACCCGCAGCGGTGAGCGTCGTCTTGCCCGCCAGCGCACCCGAGAGCACGGCAGGAACGAGGGGGCCCAGATAGCCCTCCGAGTTGATGTTGACGCGATGCCGCTCGCCGTCGCGGTCGACCGTCGCCGAACCTGCGACGAACGTCTGCTCCGCCGCCGCCATCGACCACGCGCCGCGCCAGCGGTCGATCGGCCCCGCCCCGTTGAACGCAAAAGACAAGGCAGGCGCATCCGGCAATTGCAGGAGCCCAGCCAGCACACCCTTCGCCGGCTCGGCCGCCGAAAGGTTGACCTCGAGCACGCCATCGCCCGCGCGATATGCCCCGTCGAAATGCAATTGGCCGCCCGGCCCGTCGAGCCGCGTCACATCGAGCGCCGCGGTGAGCGCCCTATCGGGTTGAGCGAGATCGGCGCGCGCGCGCACGGTAAAGTTGGCCGGCGTCCCCAGAACGGGTTCGTGCAGCGCAAGCACGCCAATCTCGAAGCGCCGCGCCACGAGCGCGATGAGCGACGCTCCGCCATTGCCGCTCTTCTGCTGCGCGCCCGCGCCGCCAACCGGCGTGCGGATCACGTCGATGCGGCCCACCGTCAGGTACGCAATCTCGATTTGCCCCGAAATGAGACGCAAAGGCGACCAGGAAAAACGGATGTCGCGGACCACGAGCCATTCACCGTTGCGGTCGGCGACTGTCACGGCCGCGATGCGCCCATCCGACAACAGCGAACCTTCGAGCGCACCGATGGTAATGCTGCTTTCAGCATCGGAAGCCACGAACGCGCCGAGCCGCAGCGCCAGCGTCTGCCCCGTCGTCGTCATCAGCGCGAGCGCCGACAGCGCGGTGGCAACCGTCACGAATGCAGCAACGGCCAGCGCAGCCCGGGCGGCGTATTTGCCCGCGCGCGCCATCAGAAGGCTTGCCCCAGGCCGACATAAACGCCGAACTTCGGCTGCCCGTCGCGGTGGGTCATCGGTGCAGCGAAGTCGAGACGGATCGGCCCGAAGGCGGTGTAATAACGCAGCCCCAGACCTGCGCCGACATAGACCGGCTCGGAGAAGCTCGGGAAACTGTCGGGCGAGATAAGCGCCGCGTCGATGAAGGGGACGAGGCCGAGCGTATCCATCACGCGCCATCTGAGCTCGGCCGAGCCCCCGACCATCGACAGGCCGCCCACCACCTGGCCCGCGTAGGTGGGACCGAGACTGCGGTACTCATAGCCGCGCACCGACCCGCCGCCACCCGCGAAGAAGCGATAGGTCGCCGGAACCTCCGACAGCGAAGCACCGAAGTCGCTTCCGAAAAGGACGCGTCCCGCCAGCGTCACGCGATCGGCGGCGTCGAGGGACAGATAGCTCGCCATCGATAGCTCGGTGGCGCCGAAGAACGCTCCCTGGGAGAGCTCCGTCACCGGATTGAGCCGCAGCATCCCATGCACGCCCTGGCTCGGATCCATGCGATCGTTGCGGCTATCGTAGACCAGCTCGCCGGGCAGCCCGACCAGCGTGTAGTTCGCAGTGCCGAAGGCATCGTCGATCCGCGACTGCGATCCCTCCACCGCAACCGAGCCCGACAGATAGGGATCGAACCGATGCGCAAGGCCGACGCGCGCGTTGCCGCCGAGGCTTTCGTAGGTATCGGGGCGCTCGCGCACCAGCCGGATCTCGCTGAAGAAATCCGTATCGATGTCGAGGATGCCGGGCTTGGTGAAGGTCGCACCGACGTCGAACTGCAGCCCTTCCAACCCGTCGCCGCCAATCTGCGAGACCGTGGCGTCGATGCGCAGCCGCTCACCCTCGCCGAAGAGGTTGCGGTGTCCCCAGTAGGCTTGCACCTCCGCGCCGTCGATCGTGGAGGCGGAGACGGTCGCACCGAAGAAACGCGGCTTGCGCTCGACGACCTCCACGGTGATCGGAATGCCGCCGCTCTCGTCCGTCTGCTCGCCTTCGATGACGCGCACCGATTCGATGCTCTCGAACTTGCGCAACCGCTCGCGGCTCCGTTTCAACTCGCGCGGACTGAAGCGATGCCCCGGCTGCAACGCGGTCTGCTCGACGATGCGGCGGGAATCAAGGTCGACGGAGCCGGTGACGTTGATCCATCCGTAAACGGCAGGATCGCCCGGCGCCACGACGAAGCGGATATCGATCACCTGGCGCGCGTGATCGGCCCGCACATCCTTCTCGGCGATCTGCGCAAATGGATAGCCGCTCGACCGCCATGCTTCGACGATGCGATCCGCGGCCGCAATGATGATCGCGGATTTTGCCGGCTCACCGGCCGTGAGGCCGTAGCCTTGGGGATCGGCAGACGGGCTCGCCTCCGTCGCGGCGCTCTGCTCGATCGAGATAGCGCCGAAGTGGAACAAGGGGCCCGGGCGCACGCGGATGACGACGGGCACCGGCGAGCCCTCGGTCGTCTCGATCTCGGCGGGTTGCACATCGCCGAGCGGCTGTCCCGCGATGGTGATGGCGACATCCGCCCCGTAGCGGGCCTCGCCATAGAGCGCCGCGATCAGCCGCTCCACGTCGCTCCGTGCACGCGAAACGAGGGCGAACGTGTCCGCCGCACCCTTTTTCGACTGCTCGACGAGCACCGAAGCGGACGAGAGCGCATCTTTCAGCGAGCCATCATCGCCTTCGACCTCGAGGGAAACCGTATACGCCAGCGCCTCGGCGGACCCGGATTGATCCTCGAGGATGGAAACGCCGAACAGCTCCAAGGCTGCGGCCGGCCGCGGCACGGAGCACGCGAGCACAGCCGCCACTCCCAACCATCCGGCAATCTTGCGGGCACATGGCAATTCGCAGCCTGCGTCTAAAGCTTCTTTCCCGGCCTGAACGTATGCAGGCCGCCTAGTCCAATGGCTGGGGACGCCAGTGCATCGAGGTGATGCTGTGCGCCCGCCAACCATACGAATCTGATCGATGCCACCTTGGATAAGTTGTCCGGCAAAGACAAGTGCTCAAGGCCCTGTCGAAGCAGCAAAAGGCCATGAAAGCGCTCGCGAATCACCACGCGACGGCGTCGAGACGAACGACGGCGCGCACTTCTGCGCAAATCGGCGCGGCAAGAAGGGTTGTAGCATCAGCAGCGGGCGTCGACTTTGAGCGCCGATGGTGAGCAAATCACGCTCCGGACGTCACTCGGCAACGCTGAGCTCGCGTTCGCCGCTGCGATCTCCGCGTCCACCCAGCTCCGCCCGCATCCGTTCGACGTCGAGCGCGCCCTCCCACCGCGAGACGACGATGGTTGCAACGCCATTTCCGACGAGATTCGTCAGCGCGCGCGCCTCCGACATGAAGCGGTCGATGCCAAGGATGATGGCCATCGCATTGACATCGATGGTGTGGGTCGAGGCGAGCGTCGCCGCGAGCACGATGAAGCCTGAACCCGTGACGCCCGCCGCGCCTTTGGACGTCAACAGCAGCACGCCCAGGATGCCCAGTTGCTGCGCCAGCGAAAGCTCCACGTTCGTCGCCTGGGCGAGGAACAGCGTCGCCATCGTGAGGTAGATGCAGGTGCCGTCGAGGTTGAACGAATAACCGGTAGGGATGACGAGCCCTACGATCGATTCTTCGCACCCCACCTTTTTCATCCGCATGATCATCCGCGGCAGCACCGATTCCGATGACGAGGTGCCGAGCACGATCAGCAGCTCGTCTTTTATGTAGCGGATGAAGCGGAAAATGCTGAAGCCGGCCATCCACGCAATCGGCCCCAGCACCAGCACGATGAACAGGATGCACGTCAGATAGAAGGCACCCATCAGGCCGGCGAGCGAGCCGAGCGTGGAGAATCCGTATTGGCCGATGGTGAACGCCATCGCCCCGAACGCGCCCACCGGCGCCAGCTTCATGATGAGGCCGACGATCCCGAACAGCACCTGCGAGACCTGTTCGACGAGATCGAGCACCAGCTTGCCGCGCTGCCCGGCTGCCTGCAAAGCGAACGCAAAGAGCAGCGCGAACAGCAGCACCTGCAGGATATTGCCGTCGACGAAAGCGCTCATCGCCGTACGCGGGATGATGTCGAGCAGGTATTCGACCGTGCTCTGGTGATCCGCCTTGTCTACGTAGCTCGCCACGGCCGATGCATCGATCTTGCTCGGATCGATATTCATTCCATGTCCGGGACGCAGCACATTGGAAACGATGAGGCCAAGTGCGAGAGCGAGTGTCGTCACCACCTCGAAATAGATGAGCGCCTTCACGCCAGCGCTGCCGACCGCCCTGAGGTTCGACATCGAAGCGATGCCGTGCACGACGGTGCAGAAGATGACCGGCCCGATGATCATCTTTATGAGCTTGATGAATCCGTCGGCGAGCGGCCGCATTTGCACGCCGAGATCGGGATAGTAGTGGCCGAGCAGAACACCGACGGCGATGGCCATCAGCACCTGGACATACAAATGGGCGTAGAACGGCCTCTTAGCCGTAGCACCTGGCGCATCACCATCGCCAAGCGGCGCCGACAGCAACATCTCCTTGAACTCCCCCAGGATTGCATAGGTTTTTTGAAACTATAGGTCATCCATGCGCCGCGCGCGGAGCATAAATTGATGTGCCGATAAAGATTTAATGCGAATTGCGCCATCGATCAGCAGGGCTTTGCATCACTTCCGCGATCCTGAAGAGTGCTCGCTCCGAGCCTGCCCGCCGTTGCACATGGCATGTCCGCGCGGCCGCTGAGAGCTGAGCCGCGCGCGACTGTTGCGTCGCGCTTCTGAGTAGATGCGGATTCCGGAATGGTCGCCCGCTGCGCGGCGCCGAAGTGAACGATCCGCTTGATTGCGGGGCGCACTCCAGGCTTCATCGCGAGCGTGCAGATACCTCTCGATGGTTAACGCTCTCGCCGGAAGGCCGCGCCGGAAATATGCCTAGAGACGATGCGCCGAGAAATGCGCCAGTGACCGAATGAACCTGAAAGCCCTCCGCGCCTTCCAGCTGATCGTCGAAGGCGGCTCCCTCACCGCCGCTTCGAAGAGCCTGGGGCTCAGCCAGCCGGCCGTGAGCCGCCTCGTGGCGCTGCTCGAGGACGAGCTGAAGCTCACGCTCTTCAGCCGCTCCGGCCGCGCCCTGCGCGTCACCGACAAGGGCGCCGCGTTCTATGTCGCCACGCGCCATATCCTCCAGGGCCTCGGCGAAATCCCCCGCATCGCCAAGGACATTCAGACCAGCGACAAGCATCTCAAGGTCATCACCACCCCGCGCATCGCCCAGGGTTTGATGTCGCCGGCGATCGAGCGCCTCCTGCGGCTCAATCCGAAGCTGCGCTGCACGGTCGACGTGCTGTCACGCTTCGACATCGATAATCTCGCAGGGTTGCGCCGCTTCGATCTGGCGATCGCATCCCTCCCCGTCACCCACGCGCTCGTCGAGCTCGACAACCACCCGCTGTTCAAGGTCCGCCTCGAGGCGGTCATGCGCAAGGATCATCCCCTCGCCGCCCGGGAGCGGATCTCCGCCGCAGATCTCGCCGATGAAAACCTTCTGGGGCTGTGGGAGGATCAGCTCTGGCGCCAGCAGATGAACGATTTCATGCGCTCCAGCGGGAAAACTGCGCAGTATGCCGTCGAAACGCGATCATCGCTCATGGCCTTCCAGCTCGCCATAGATGGCGCCGGCATCGCCGTGTTCGACCGCGTGAGTGCCCGCGGCTTCGACATGCGCGATGTGGTTCTGCGCCCGCTCGAGCCGGAGCGGTGGATCTCGTTCGGCTACGTGCATCACCGCGACCAGAAGCCGGCAAAAAATGCCCAGCTGCTCATCGACTGCGTGCTGCATACGATCGAGGCGTTCCGCGACGCCAGCGCAGCGAACGCGGCCTCCATCGATATCCTCGCGGCACACAAAGTTTAGTCGGGCACGCGTCCGTAAACCGCAACGCGAAATTCTGATGCGTGCTTGTCACACACGGTCGGAAACCAGCGCGCCAGACGCGTTAACCAAGACCGATCAACACATTGATATTACGCGATTTTATCGCGACTGTTGCGTATATCGAAATGGATCATGCGGTAATTCGTATCCCGTATCTGCGCCCTTCATCCCACACTCCCTCCAACAGCTGCGCGCGTGCCCAAGCGCGGCGATGAGAAAAGTGCGTACGGGGGAGTTGAGTAATGTCGAGTGTGTACCGCGGCGCCGCGTGTGGGCGTCCGGCGATCGCAACTGCGGTCAACTATTGCAAGCTGCGCCTCGGCGTCAGCATTGCGGCTTTGCTGTTCGCCACGTCCTTTTCGGTATTACCGGTGCTTGCAGAAGGCGGCGACAGTGGCGGCGCGGACGTGCAGGACGTCGACACCTACGCCGCTGACGTCGGCGATGGCGATACGGGTGCCACCGCCGTTTCCACTTCCTCCATGGGCGCCTACTCCAGCGCTGCAAACGGCGGCGCCCTCTCCGTCGAAGGGCTCGTCTTCGCGCGCAAGAAGATCGGCAACTTCCCGCTGACGACGCTCCGCAACAATTCGGCCGCCAAATCCTATACGCCCTTCATGAGCTCCGAGATGGAGGGCGAGGACTATACCGTTGGCATGCGCGGCACGCTCCGGGCCAACATTTTCGAGCAGCCGTTCGAGTTCTCGGCCTTCTACCTCAATCCGATCGGTATCGAGAAAACGAAACTCGGCCTGAGCTCCGGCAGCAAGCAGACCGACACGATCTACGACGACGCGCCCGGCTCCGACATCGGCTCCGTCAACTCCGACAATATCTATGGCCTCGTCGCCCACCACGAGACGAAGCTGCTCGGCGCGGAGATCAACATGGTTCGCCCGCTCGGGATTCCGGGCATTACTCTGGGCGCCCGCGCCATCTATTTTGGCGAGCACTTCACCACCACCACCATCGACACGATCAACGACATGCCGGGCGGGTCCTCCTCGGCCCGCGACCATGTCGGCGTTCGCACGGACAACCGCCTTGTCGGCGTGCAGCTCGGGCTGCAGCACATGTTCGATCTCGGCTACGGTCTGAGCATCGGCGGCAGCATCAAAGGCGGTCTCTATAACAACTACGTCGACCGCAATCGCACATTCCTGTCCGAGAACCGCCCCGACCTGCGCAGCTTCGAGGACTCCCGCAACGCCAACGTGTTCGCGCAGGCGGTGGAGATCAACCCGCGCGTCGAATTCAAGCTGTCCGATAGCGTATATCTGACCGCGGCCGGTACCTTCCTCTGGCTGAACAACGTCAGCACCGCCCTGCCCCATTACGCAACCGTCGAAGATCTCGACGGCGACCGCGACATACGTGCGAACGGCAGCACCTACTTCTACGGTGGCTCGCTCGGCCTGAAGTTTCTGTTCGATGCGCCTTCCTCGCCGGTGAGCGCCTATGGCGCCATCGCCAGCGCCGACGACTGGTATCCCGGAACCACCGCCGACGTAGAGGACCGCATCGCGGCGCTCGAGGAGTCGACCGCGGAGAAGGGCAACAGGAAAGTCTCGCTGCGTATCTCCGGCTCCATCAACCGCATGTTCATGATGTGGGACGACGGCGCCAAGAAGGACGTCTACATCGTCGACAACACGGCGGCCCGCAGCCGCATCGAGTTCAATGGTGCGGTGAAGATCGCGCGCGGCTGGAGCGCGGGCTATCTGCTTTCGCTGGGCCTCGACGACAGGGCCGCCAACGACGTCAGCCAGATCAGCGTGCAAGGCGACGACCAGATACAGATCCGCCATACGGCCTGGTGGGTGCGCAACAATCAGCTCGGCACCGTCACCATGGGCTACACCTCGCCCGCCACCGACAACATCATCCTGAAGGACGTCGGCGGCATCATGCCCGGCGCGCAGAACATCGCCACCATCGGCGGCAGCTTTGCCGTGCGCCGCGCCGACTCCTACGAAATCGGCGACGGCGCCCTCATCGACATGCGCACGACGCTCAACGATTTCTCCGCCGGTGCCAGCGTCGACACCTTGCGCCGCAACGTGGTCCGCTACGACGCGCCGCGCATCTCCAGCCAGTGGGGCAACATCGACCTATCGGCATCCTGGGGCGAGGACGACTTCACCGATTTCGCGGTCGAGTACGGCGTCAACTACAACGACTGGAAATTCCGCTTCGGCGCCGGCTACCTGCACGACACCGATGAGGGCGACCGCCCCAACAGCAGCCGCGACCGGCAGGAATACAAAGGCTCCGCAAGCCTGCTGCACATTCCAACCGGCCTGTTCGGCACCGCCGCCTACGTTCGGCGCGAGTTCAACGGCTTCGATACCTCCAACCAGGCCGTCTTCGGCGAGAACACCGTCGGCATCGTGACCCCGCCCGGCACCAACCGTCCGCCGATCGACTACCTCTATACCGCTGCCGGCATCCGGCGCGGCTTCTGGTCGATGGGCGACACGTCCGTCTATGGCGAGTTTGCCCAAGTCGATGACGCCATCCGCGGCTTGCGCGAAGCGGATCTGCGCGAGGTGACGAAGAGCCGTCTCACCATGCTCGGCGCAGCGGTCTCGCAGGACATCACGGACGCAGGAATGGATATCTACGCGGGATTCCGTTTCTATTCCTTCGACGTCGAAGGTGTGCAGGTGCGCTCCGGGAAGCCGACCGGCCCGAGCCCCGTCCCGCTCACCGATCTCGCCATCGGCTACGCCGGCACCCGCATCAAGTTCTGATCATGACTCTTCTCGAGGCATTGACGCCCATGACGACGCCCGCTTCTAGATCCGCCCTGCATTCCCGCCGGCCGCGGCGCCTGTTCTCCGCGATGTCGATGTCGCTCCGGGTGGCGGCGCTCGGCGCTGCGATGTTCGGCGGAGCAGCTCTCTCGCACGCCACCGAAAGGGTCTTCGATCCCGCTCGCGGGGACCGGATGCCCGTAGGCGAGGGCTCATTCGAGGTCACGGGCGTGCCGCGCGGGCCCGTCACCATTTACACCTACCGGCCGGCATCGGCATCGGCGCGCACTCCGATCTGGGTCGTGATGCCCGGCATGCGCCGCGACGCCCACCGCCACCTTGCTTTCGATTACTACGACACCTGGCAGCCACTCGCGGAACGCTACGGCGCCATCCTGCTGGTCCCTGAGTTCACCGCCGAGAAGTGGCCCGGTGTGTGGAGCTATAATTTCGGCAACGTCCGCAGCCAGCACCTCCAGGCCAAGCCCTGGAACGAGACGAGCTTCTACGTCGTCGAGCAGGCTTTCCGCATGGCCGCGAGCAGCGTCGGAAGCTCGCGCAGGAAGTTCAGCATTTTCGGCCACGGCGCGGGCGGACAATTCATCCAGCGCTACGTCCTGCACGCGGGGTGCGGAATGATCGACCGGGCGGTCGCCGCCAACCCCGGCTGGTTCATGCTCCCCGATAGCGAATACCGCTATCCCTTCGGCCTGCGCGGCGCACCCATTCCGAGCGGCACGCTCGCCCGCGGCTTCGCCTGCAACCAGACGCTCCTGCTCGGCACCGCCGACGTCAATTATGGTGGCCTGCGCAACGACCCCGAGGCACGCGCGCAAGGCAAGACACGTTACGCGCGCGGCCATTTCTACTTTGCCCGCTCACGCGCGACCGCTGCGCGTCTGGGCGCTCCATTCAACTGGCACCTGCGCGAGGTGCCGGGCGTCGGACACGAGGCCAGCCGCATGGCCCCCGCCGGCGCGGCCATCCTCGCCGGTCACGCGCTGCCGGGCGCATGATCCGCGCGAAAGGCCAGCCATATCCGCGCGGCGCGAGGAGACTTAGGATCACTTCCCCGATGGCGATACGCAGCAGCCCGGGCAAAGCGATACGTGGCGGAACGGCAGGCGGCATGCTGCTGCGTGCGCTGTTGCTCTGCGCATCGATCGGTGCCGGCGGAGCGTTGGCGACGGCCTCGCACGGCGCGGACCTTCCGGTTCAGAAGATCGAAAGCGCAACCGTGCGCGACGTCTTCGCGGCCGACCAGACGAACCAGTACGTGCTCGACATCGAGGCAGCCCTCGCGCGTGCCCAAGCGGCGCACGGTGCGATCCCGCAATCCGCCGCCGACGAGATCACCCGCAAGGCCGACGTGCGCTTCGCGCCGCCCGACGAGATAAAGCACGAGCGCAAGATCGTGCAGCATCGCATGGTGGCGCTGCTCAACGTCTGGCGCGCCGCGCTCAGCGAGGACGCACGCCAGTACGTGCACTACGGCGCCACCACCGTCGACATTTACGACACGGCGCTCACGCTGCAGCTGCGCCGCGCGGCGGTGATCCTCATCGGCTATTTGCGCCAGATCGAAAGCAGCCTCGTCGCGCGCGCACGCGCCAACCGCGATACGGTAATGGCCGGCCGCACGCTCGGCCAGCACGCGCTGCCGATCACGTTCGGCAAGAAGGTCAGCACCTGGATCGGCGAGAACCGCCGCAACATCGAGCGGTTGAAGTCCGTGCTCAGGGAGCTCGACCAGTCGGCGATCCTCAAGGGCGCCGTCGGCACCTACGCCGGCCTCGGCGAACGTGCGCTTGAAATCGAGCGCACCTTTGCCAAGGAGTTGGGCTTAGAGGCGCCCTACCCCGACGATTGGCACGGCACGCGCGGTGTCTATGCGAACTACGCGCTCTCCCTGGCGCTCGTCAGCAAACTGTTCGCACACATCGGCCAGGAGCTTTTTCTCCTGCAATCGACCGACATCGGCGAAACCGACGAGCCGCGGGATGCAAGCTCCGTCAGCAGCTCCTCGATGGCGCAGAAGGTAAACCCCAACAAGTCCGAGGTGCTGATCCAGAACGGACGCATCATCCCGCGACTGGCGGAGGTCGTGCTCGACGATGTCGTGAATTTCTTCGAGCGCGATAACACCTCCGGCCCGAACGCAACGCTGGAAGAGATCTCCATCCGCTCCGAGCGAAACCTGATCGTGGCGCGGGAGCTGCTGGAGGAGCTGGAGGTCAACCGCGAGGCGATGCGCGCCAACCTCGACCGCACCCACGGCTTCATCATGGCCCAGCGCGTCGCCTTCGCCCTCTCCCCCGCGCTCGGCAAGGACGAGGCCGACAAGCTCGTGCACGGCATCATCCACGGCGCTCTGCAAAAGAACATTCCATTTCGGCCGGCGCTGCTGGCCAACCCGACGGTCGCCCGGCTCTTGTCCCCCAGCGAGATCGACACGCTCTTAGAGCCGGAGGGATACCTGGGCCGGGCACGCGATGAAGTGGACGCCGTCATCGCCCACGCGGAGGCTCTGCGGCACACCGATCCACGCTGATCATCGCCAACGATAGCAACCTTAATGCAAGCCGCCCGAGACCTCGATTTTACCCGCCGGATGAATGCCGCATGAATGCCCGCTCAATGTCATTTTAGGCACGCTGGAGAAAGTGCAACGAAGCTTGATCGCGCATCACGCATCGATGCTAACCCGCGCTATATCAAAGCGAATCTCAGAACCCCAGCGCACCGTTGCACCCCGATCGTACGCATACGGTCGCGAATGCATGCAATTTCACGGAATTTCTAGATAACCCGGCAACGGACTAACTCCGAGAATGCGCCCCGCATATGCCCGGCTGCGGGCCGGAGTAAGGGACGTCCATGATCCTCGACCTGCCAACCATTTCCGTCACCTCGTGCGCCGCAACGATGGTCGTCGGACTGGTTTTGTGTTTCGCTTGGTTGCAGGAACGGTCGAGCCCCTTGATCGGCTGGTGGGGCGTATCGCAGCTCGTCATGGCCGCAGGCATCGCCTTCGCTGCCACGTCCTCCTATTCCAACAGCGGCGCGCTCGCGGCCTTCGGCCAGGCGCTCATGATCGTTTCCGTCACCATCATTTGGATGGCGGCGCGCGAGTTTGCCGGCCGGCAGCTCAATCCCGTTTGGCTCGCTGTCTGGCCGTGCGGCTTCATCATTGCAGCCGCCGCGATCCTGAAGTCATTCGACCAGCGGCTCATCACCGTGTGCACGATCATGGCCGTGCTCTACGTGCTCACCGCGATCGAGTTTGCGCGCCAGAAGTCCGAACGGCTCTCCGGCCGCTGGCCTGCGGTGCTGCTGCTGCTCGTCATGGCGGCCGGATATGTCTTCTGGATGCCGCTGGCGCTTCAGATGCCGATCCTTGAGGCCAGCCGCGCCGACGGCAGCCGCTGGCTGCCGACCGCCGTGCTCATTGCCTCGCTGGGCCGCCTCGCCCTCGCCTTCGTGGTGCTGGCCATGGTCAAGGAACGTCAGGAGGCACGCCAGCGCCGGTTCGCACGCACCGATGCGCTCACGGGCTTGCCGAACCGCCGCGCGCTTTTCGAAGCCGCCGACGCCCTCCTCTTCCGCGCCGGCCGTCATTCGCGCCTCTCCGTGATGGTACTCGACCTCGACCACTTCAAGACGATTAACGACACCTACGGTCACCGCCTCGGAGACCGCGTGCTGCAACGCTTCTCCCACACGCTTGCTGCACAAGCGGGCGAGGGCAGCATCGTCGCCCGTCTCGGCGGCGAGGAGTTCGCGGCAATCCTTCCCGGCGCCGCTCTCGAGACGGCGCACACCAAGGCGGAGCGCGTGCGCAGCGCGTTCGCCGACAGCGCTGCTGTCATCGATGGTCTCCCGGTCGGCGGCACGGTGAGCATCGGCATTGCGGCGCACGAAGGGCCAGATTGTGACATCAGTGCCCTTTTCCACCGCGCGGATGGCGCCCTCTATGTTGCGAAACAATCTGGACGCAATAGAGTGGCGGCCGCCGAACCTGGCGGTGAAGAGGGTCCCGACGCCAGCTGGCTCGAAGAACGTGGACACTACTTGCCGAAGACGCACGCGACCCGTCGCTACCGTGACAGCGCGGCCTGACGCAGCGGCGCCGGAAAGACGCAGGGTCATCCCTGCTCCTTGCGGGTAAGGTTCGGTCCACACGCGCGGGGAAACCCGCAGCGACCCACCGCCATTGGCGGAACCAGCCTATGAGCAGCCTACGAGGGGAACGCAACATGGATGCTGCGACGCTCTACACCGTTTTATCCGTCATCTCCGGCCCCAACCGGATGATCACGCAGAAATTTCCCACCATGGCCATTTGCAATCAGGCGGCTGCGGATCTGCGCAAGCGCACGTCCCTGCGCACGACCCACTACTGCGTGAAACGCAAGCCGGATCGCAACGAAAGCCAGGCCGCCGAGCAGATGCGCCGCCGTGCAGCGGCCGCAGCAAAGCAGAAGCGCGCCATGGCGCAGAACCAGGTCAAATCACAGCAACAGGCCCAGGCGACGCCCATGGGCTTGCCGCGCGAGTTCTATTCCGGCACCTCGCCGACGCATAACGAATAAGCGCCTCGCCCGCACAGCTGCGGGCCGCACATCCAGCGGCACATCTGAAGTGCGCGGAATGTGCATAAGTTCTTTCCGCCTCGCGGCCCGGCCGCTACAAAGTGCGCTGGAGCACGCGAGGGGCCAATGTTCAAGCTAGCCGAGAACAGCACGAGCGTCCGCACCGAACTCCTTGCCGGCCTCACCACCTACTTGACGATGGTCTACATCGCTTTCGTCAACCCGGTGGTGCTCGCCGATACCGGCATGGATAAAGGTGCGGTGTTCGTTGCAACGTGCCTTGCAGCCGCCTTCGGCTCGGCGTTGATGGGCCTTTACGCCAACTTCCCCGTAGCCGTCGCGCCCGGCATGGGCCTCAATGCTTACTTCACTTACACGCTGGTGCAGGGAATGGGCATCCCATGGCAGGCGGCGCTTGCCGCGGTGTTGGCTTCGGGTGTCCTCTTCCTCATCGTCAGCGCAACCCCCCTGCGCCGCTGGATCATCAACAGCCTTTCGCCCTCGCTCAAGGTTGCGATCACGGTCGGCATCGGTTTCTTCCTTGTCGTCATCGGCCTCAAGGGTGCGGGTCTCATCGCGCCCGATCCCGCAATGCTGCTGAAGCTCGGCGATCTGAAAACGCCCGCGGTCGCGATTGCCGCCGCCGCGTTCGTGCTGACGGCCGCCCTCGATGCGCGCAAGGTGCACGCCGCCATCCTCATCGGCATCATGGCCGCCTATGTCGCCGGGCTGACGCTCGGCCTTGCAGATTTCACCGGCATCGCGGCCGCACCCCCATCGCTCGCCCCGGTGTTCATGCAGATGGATCTTGGGGCGCTCTTCGACGCGGGCATGGGCGTCGTGGTGCTCACGCTCTTCTTCGTCGTGCTTTTCGACAACACCGGAACGCTGATCGGCCTTGCGCGCACCGCCGGCATGACGCGGCCCGACGGAACGGTGCCGGGCCTCGAGCGCGCGCTGATCGCCGATTCGACCTCCGTCATGGCAGGCGCCGCACTCGGCACGTCGACCACCACGAGCTACATCGAAAGCGTCGCCGGCGTGAACGCGGGCGGGCGCACCGGACTGACGGCCGTCACCGTCGCGGTGCTCTTCCTCGCGACATTGTTCCTGGCACCGCTCGCGGGATCGATCCCCGCTTTCGCCACCGCTCCGGCGCTGGTATTCGTCGGGTGCCTGATGATCTCGGCTATCCGCGACATCGATTTCGAAGATTCCACCGAATACATTCCCGCCGCCATCACCATCATTTCCATGCCGCTGACGTTCTCGATCGCCGATGGCATCGCGTTCGGCTTCATCACCTACGCGGGCATGAAGCTGCTCACGGGGCGATGGTCGCAGCTGCCGATAGCCGTGAACGTGCTGGCGCTGCTATTCGTGCTGCGCTTCGCGCTGCTCTAGAGAGTGCTTCCGGAAAAGTGGGCACCGGTTTTCCGATAGGAAGCGCGGGATCAACGATATAGAGCCGCGCTGCAATTCAATGAAAAGTAGAATGGCGCTAGGTCTTCGAGACGAACCAGCGGCAATCGCCATCGACAGCCGGCCGGACTAATAGTCGGCGGGGCCGCGGCGTGGCGGCGGCTGCATCCTCGGCGGCGGGCTTTCATAGCCGACGGTCGCATCCTGGCGCCGCACCCGCCGCTCTCCCGCCGGCGGACGGTCAGCGGCTCCGGGATTGAGAATGCGCAGCGGCTCGACCCGATCGGCCGATCCCATCGTTTTCACCACCGCGGGAGAAGCCGAATCTCCTGGCCCACCGCCGGACATCCGCAGCCAGAGGCCGGCGACGCCGATGGCTATCGCCGTGGAGGCAAGCGCGACCGCCCAGCGGAGAATGCGCACCCTCCCCGGCACTGCGGGGCGCCAGTTGACGTCAGGCCCCGTCCGCACACCTCACTCCTCTCAAGGTCGCCGCGATGGATCGCCGCCCGCCGCGCGAATGCAAATGGCCCAACGGCAGAGCCCGGGCCTGCGCCGGCAAAAGGCGCGAGGCACCGCGATAAAGGCAATTGATGTAAGTCAGTAGCGCTCAGTACGCCCAATCGCGGCCACCGGCAACCGGCGGCGGCGATGTCGAGCCCACGCGGGGATCGGCCCGGGGCCGAATAGCCGCAAGCTTTTCCGTCCGGCACCACTGGGCAGCGGCCGGGCCAGTCACCGATGCCCGATTTCCCCAAGGTGCGGCCAATACGCCTCTGTTACAAATGGGTTGTGCGCGCGCCCCCCGGACAGCGACGGTTTTAGCCGTGTTGTCCGTTTTTACAGTCGGGCGCCGCAGTGTTGCCGTTTTGCGGCCCCTCGTCTGGGGCCGGCCTCTGGGACAGGGACGCACGTGAAAAAATTCTTCAAATCGGTGTTCGCGATCCTCGTCATCGCCGGCATAACCGCGGCCGCCCTCTACTACACCAAGGGTGGCGACCACGCGCAGCGTGCGCGCCGCTGGGCGCGGCCCTCGGGAGCCGTGCCGGTCGTCGCCTCCGAGGCCAAGCTCGCGAACGTCCCGGTCTGGCTCGAAGGCGTCGGCTCGGCGAAGGCGCGCAACCTCGTGACGGTGCGCCCCCAGGTCGACGGCAAGATCCTGTCCATTCACTTCAAGGAAGGCCAGGATGTAAAGGCGGGCGACCTCCTCGCCCAGATCGATCCCGTGACCTACCAGGCGCAGCTCGACCAGGCGATCGCCAAGAAGGCGCTGGACGAGAGCCAGCTTGCCAACGCCCGGCGCGACCTCGAGCGTTACAATCAGCTGTCCTCGAACGTGATCGCCGCCAAGACGGTCGATACCCAGCGCGCGCTGGTTGCCCAGTTCGAAGCGCAGATCAAGCAGGACAACGCAGCCATCGAGAACGCACGCGCCGTTCTCAACTACGCCACCGTCGTAGCCCCGATTTCCGGCCGCACCGGCATGCGCCTCATCGACGTGGGCAACCTCGTGCGCGCGTCCGATGCGGGCATCGTCGTCATCACCGAGATCCAGCCGATCTCCGTCGTGTTCACCCTGCCGCAGCAGGACCTGCCGGCCATCAACCGCGCGATCGCCCAGCGGGCGCTGAAGGTGGAGGCGCTCGAAACCGACAGCAAGAACGTTCTCGACACCGGCGAGTTGCAGGTGATCGACAACCAGGTCGACCAGCAGACGGGCACGATCCGCCTCAAGGCGGATTTCCCCAACAAGGACCTGCAGCTCTGGCCCGGTCAGTTCGTCAACGTGCGCCTGCTCCTCGATACCCTGGAGCAGGTGGTCGTCGTGCCGACGTCCGCCGTGCAGCGCGGCCCGGAGGGAGCGTTCGTCTACGTGATCGACGCGGAGAGCAAGGCGCGCGTTCACAAGGTGGCCATCTCGCAGCAGGATGAGCGCATCGCCGTCGTCACGTCGGGCGTTGCCGCCGACGATCGCGTGATCACCACCGGCTTTGCCCGCCTCAAGGAGGGCGCCGAGGTCAGCGTCGGCGAGCCCGACAACAAGGCCGCTCCTGCCGATAACCCGGCGCCGCAGGCTTCGGCGCGGGGCAGCGTGCCGCCCGACGATACCGCTTCGATCAAGACCCTCGCCCCGCCGCCCGCGGTAACCCCGGCGAATGCCCGCGAGTACAACGGCAAGGGCCGCCGCGGCGAAGGCCGCCGCCGTAAGGAAGCGGGCTCCACCGGCGCACCGGGCATGGCGCGATGAACGTCTCGGCCCCATTCATCCTGCGGCCGATCGCGACCTCGCTCCTCGCATTCGCAACGGTTCTTGGCGGCGCCCTCGGATATTTCTGGCTCCCGGTCTCCTCGCTGCCTCAGGTCGACTTCCCGACCATCCAGGTAACGACGCAGCTTCCGGGCGCCAACCCGCAGACGATGTCGACGCTCGTCACCGCGTCGCTCGAACGCGAGTTCGGCAAGATACCCGACCTCGAAACGATGAACTCGATGAGTTCCTTCGGGCTGAGCCAGATCACGCTGCAGTTCAATCTCGACCGGGACATCGATGCCGCCGCGCAGGACGTGCAGTCGGCGATCAATGCCGCCGGCTCGACGCTGCCGCGCAACCTGCCCTATCCGCCCACCTATTCGAAGGTCAATCCGGCAGACGCAGCCGTCGTCACCCTCGCGCTCACCTCCGACACCGTCTCGATGCGCGAGCTGAGCGACCTCGCCGACACCATGATCGCCCAGCGCCTCTCCACCGTGAGCGGCGTCGGCCACGTTTCGGTGGAAGGCGGCATCCGCCCCGCCGTGCGCATCCAGGCCGACGTCTCCCGCCTCGCCGCCTATGGCCTCAGCATTTCCGATGTGAACAGCGCCGTTACCTCGGCCAACGTATCGGGCCCCAAGGGCTCGCTCGATGGAACGCACCAGAGCTATTCCATCGCCGCCAACGACCAGCTCGCCTCCGCCGACGCCTACCGCGAGGTCGTGATCGCCTACCGCAATGGCGCCCCGGTGCGCCTCAAGGACGTCGCTGACGTTACCGAAGGCCTCGAGAACGCCCGCGTCGGCGGCTGGTATCAGGGCATTCCCGCGGTCATCATCGACGTGCAGCGCCAGCCCGGTGCCAACGTCATCGAAACGGTGGAGCGCCTGAAAGCCGAGCTGCCGCGCATCGAGCGCGCGTTGCCGACGAGTGTGAAGCTGACGCTCGTCCACGACCGCACCGAAACCATCCGCGCCTCGGTCCACGACGTGCAGTTCACGCTGGTGCTCAGCGTCGCGCTCATCGTCATGGTGGTATTGGTGTTCCTGCGTTCGGGGCGCGCCACGGTCATTGCCGGTGTTGCGCTGCCCGTCTCCCTCATCGCCACGTTCGCGGTGATGTATTTCTGCGGCTTCTCCCTCGACAACCTGTCGCTCATGGCGCTCACGATCGGCACCGGCTTCGTCGTCGACGACGCCATCGTGATGATCGAGAACATCGTGCGCCACCTGGAGAAAGGGCAGAAGCCGCTGCGCGCCGCCCTCGACGGTGCGCGCGAGATCGGCTTCACCGTCATCTCGCTGACCGTGTCGCTCATCGCGGTCTTCATCCCGCTTCTGTTCATGACGGGCCTCGTCGGGCGGATGTTCCGCGAGTTCGCGCTCACCCTCACCATCGCGGTCACCGTCTCCGCGCTCGTCTCCCTCACGCTGACGCCCATGATGGCGGCAAAGCTGCTGAAGCAGCACCCGGAGAGCCGCGGCAATTTCATCGGCCGCGCCTTCAACTGGATGCTCGATGCGGTCGTCGAAGGCTATCGCCGCAGTCTCGAGGTGGTGCTGCGCCATCAGACGCTGACGCTGCTGGCAACGGTCGCGACCCTGGTCATCACGGTATGGATGTATATCGCCATCCCCAAGGGCTTCCTGCCACCGCAGGACACCGGCCTCGTCACCGCAGTGCTGGAAGCCGAGCCGCATGTCTCGTTCAGCGAGCTGAGCCGCCTGCAGGGCGAGGTGGCGGCGACGGTGCGTAAAGATCCGGCGGTGGCCGGTGTCGTCGGTGTTGCCGGTGTCGGCCAGCTCAACCCGACGCCCAACATCGCGCATCTCAAGATCACGCTGAAGCCGCGGGCGGAGCGGGGCATCCTCGTGCCGGGCGTCGTGGAGCGCCTGCAGAACGCGATTTCCAGCATCCCCGGCGTCACCGTCTATTTCCAGCCGGTGCAGGACGTCCAGATCGCAACACGCGCCAGCCGCGCGCAGTATCAATATACCCTCGTCAGCACCAGCGCCGCCGAGGTCGCCGAATGGACACAGAAGCTCGGCGCCGAGCTCGCGCGCTCCCCCCTTCTGAGCGACGTCAACCTCGAAACCATGAGCACCGGCCTCAGGACGCGCGTCGACGTCGACCGCGAGGTTGCGGGCCGGCTGGGCGTGACGGTGCAGGCGGTGGCGGACGCCCTCAACGATGCCTTCGGCCAGCGGCAGGTCTCCACCATCTACGCGCAGGCGAACCAGTACCGCGTGGTGCTGGAAGCGATGCCGCAATACCGTAGCGATCCTTCGCGCCTCAGCCGGATGTACGTTCCCTCGTCCAATGGCGCGCAGGTGCCGCTCACGGCCATCGCGAAGATCACGCACACCACCGCCCCCCTCGCCGTGAGCCATCAGGATCAGTTCCCGGCTGAGACGATAAGCTTCAACCTCGTCGAAGGGGCGGCACTGAGCGACGCGGTGGACATCATCTCGGCGGCCGAAGCCGCCATCGGCATGCCCAGCTCCGTGACGGGCAGCTTCTTCGGCGATGCCAGCGAGTTCGCATCCTCGCTTGCGAGCCAGCCCTGGCTGATCCTCGCCGCGGTCGTCACCATCTACATCGTGCTGGGCGTGCTCTATGAAAGCCTCGTCCATCCCTTCACGATTCTGACGACGCTTCCCTCCGCGGGCATCGGCGCGCTGCTGGCATTGATGCTCACGGGCCTCGACCTGTCGCTCGTGGCGCTGATCGGCATCGTGCTGCTGATGGGCATCGTGAAGAAGAACGCGATCATGATGATCGACTTCGCACTCGATGCCGAGCGCGAGCGGGGCCTCAATCCGCGCGACTCCATCGTCGAGGCGGCGCTCCTGCGCTTCCGCCCCATCATGATGACGACGCTCGCCGCGCTCTTCGGCGCACTGCCGCTCGCCATCGAGAACGGCGTCGGCTCGGAGCTGCGCAATCCGCTCGGCATCACCATCGTCGGCGGCCTGCTGCTGAGCCAGCTTCTGACGCTTTACACCACGCCCGTCATTTACCTCGCCATGGAGCGCCTCAAGGCGCGCATCACGGGCAACCCCGTATCGCAGCAGCCGGCCGGCACCGGCCCCGTTGCGGCCGAGTAGCGCCATGAACTTCTCGGCTCCCTTCATCCTTCGGCCCATCGGCACCGCGCTCCTCGCAGCGGGCCTCTTCCTCCTGGGCGCAACCGCCTACTACGACCTTCCCGTCGCCAGCCTCCCCGCCGTCGACTTCCCGACCATTCGCGTGCAGGCGAGCCGGCCCGGCGCCGATCCGCAAACGATGGCCGCCACCATCGCCGCTCCGCTCGAGCGGCGCCTCGGCGAAATAGCCGGCGTCACCGAGCTCACCTCCGTGAGCTCCCAGGGCTCCTCCAGCATCTCCGTGCAGTTCGATCTGTCGCGCGACGTGGATAGCGCCGCGCGCGATGTGCAGGCGGCCCTCAACGCCGCAACCGCCGATCTGCCGGGCGACCTCCCCGACGTTCCGACCTTCCGCAAGTATAATCCTTCCGCCGCGCCGGTGCTGATTCTCGCCATGACATCGGAGGGCCTGTCACCGAGCGACCTCTACGATGCCGCCGATACCATCGTCGCCCAGCGCATTTCGCAGGTGCCGGGCGTCGCGCAGGTGGACGTCAGCGGCGCCGAGCAGCCCGCGATAAGGGTGCGCGTCAATCCCACGCTTCTCGCTTCCATGGGCCTCAGCATGGATGAGGTGCGCAAGGCCATAGCCGCCACCAATGCCATCGAGCCCGTGGGCGTCGTCGACGGCAACGAGCAGGCGATGACCATCGACGTCAACACCCAGCTGCGCGACCCGAAGGACTATGGCGCCATCGTTCTGAAGACGCACGAGGGCAACGTCGTCCGCCTGTCGAGCGTGGCCAGCATCGAGCACGGCACGCGCAACGCGCGCTCCACGGCCCTGTTCGACCGCAGCTCCGCCGTGTTGCTCGTCGTGCGCAAGCAGCCCGACGCGAACGTCCTCGATACCGTCGAGGGTGTGAAGGATCTGCTGCCCAAGGTGCAGCGCTGGATACCCGCGGGCATAGATATTCACGTCCTCACCGACCGCACCCAGACGATCCGCGCCAGCGTGCACGATATGCAGTTCACGCTGCTGCTCTCCATCGCCCTGGTGATGCTGGTGGTGTTCGTGTTCTTGAGGCGCACCACGCCCACGTTGGCCGCCGGCATCACCGTGCCCCTATCCCTCGCCGGCACCTGCGCGGCTATGTGGGCGCTCGGCTATTCGATCAACAATCTGACGTTGATGGCCTTCGCCATCGCGGTCGGCTTCGTCGTCGACGACGCGATCGTCATGCTGGAAAACGTCTACCGCAACTTGGAAAAAGGCATGGCGCCGATGAAGGCGGCGCTCGTGGGCGCGCGGCAGATCGGCTTCACGGTCATCTCGATCAGCGTCTCGCTCGTCGCCGCGTTCATCCCCGTGCTTTTCATGGGCGGCGTGATGGGCCGCATGCTGCGGGAGTTCTCCGTCACGCTCGTCGTCGCGATTGCCGTATCCGTGGTCATCTCGCTGTCGGTCACGCCGATGATCTGCGCGCACTTCATCAAGGACACCGGCAGCGGTGTTCGCAACCGTTTCGACCGCATCGTCGAGGCAGTCCTCGGCTGGATGGTCGACGCCTATGCGCGCACCCTGCGCATCGCCCTGCGCCACCAGGTGGTGACGCTCTTCTCGCTGCTCTGCGTGATCGTGCTCACCATGCACCTTTATGTGCAGATCCCGAAGGGCATGTTCCCAGAGGACGATACCGGGCTCGTGTTCGGCATGACGGAAGCATCGGCGGATATTTCCTACGAGGCGATGCTCAAGCTGCACATGCAGGTGCTGGACATCGTCCTCGCCGACCCGGCCGTCGAGCATGTCGGCTCATCGCTCGGCGGGGCGGGCCGTGGACCCGGCGGATCGAACAGCAGCCGCATGTTCATCAACCTGAAGCCGCTCGATGAGCGCGGCGGCATGCCGACACAGCGCGTCATCAACCGCATGCGCGGCAAGTTCAGCGTCGTGAAGGGTGTGGAAGTGCGCCTCTTTGCTTCGCGCGACATCCGCGTCGGCGCACGCCAGGGCAACTCTCAATATCAATATACGCTCTGGGATCCCGACATCGACGAGTTGAACGCGTGGGCGCCCAAAGTATTCGAGCGCATGCGCTCCATTCCAGGCATCGTCGATGTCTCGAGTGACCGCCAGGCGGGCGGATTGCAGCTCGACATCAAGATCGACCGCGACGCCGCCGCGCGCATGGGCGTCAAGATCTCCGACATCGACGCGGCGATGAACAACGCCTTCGCCCAGCGCCAGATCTCCACCATCTACGCCCAGCGCAACCAGTATCGCGTCATTCTCGAGGTCGATCCCCGGCTGCAGCGCGATCCCTCGCACCTGAAGCAGATCTATGTCCCGAGCGCCAGCGGAGCCCAGGTGCCGCTGACGGGCCTCATCCGCATCATCGAGAACACCGCACCCCTGCAGGTCAACCACCAGGGTCCGTTTCCGGCCGTGACGGTGAGCTTCGACATCGCGCCGGGAAACACCCTCGACCAAGCCCTGCGCGACATCGACCGCGCGATGGCGGAGTTGCATACCCCGCCGGGACTGCGCGGCGAAACGGCGGGCGATGCACGCGCATTCGCCGAACAATCCTCGCAACAGCCGCTGCTGATCCTCGCCGCGCTGATCGCCGTCTATATCGTGCTCGGCGTGCTCTACGAGAGCCTTGCGCATCCGCTGACGATCATCTCCACCCTGCCGTCGGCGGGCCTGGGCGCGCTGCTCGCGCTCTATGCCGCCGGCATGGAGCTGTCGATGACGGCGCTCATCGGCGTCATCCTGCTCATCGGCATCGTCAAGAAGAACGGGATCATGATGGTCGACTTCGCCCTCGACGGCGAGCGCCACCGCGGCCTCGCCCCGGCGGTCGCGATCTACGAAGCCTGTCTCACCCGCTTCCGTCCCATCCTGATGACCACCATGGCCGCGCTGCTCGGCGCCATCCCGCTCGCCATCGCCGAGGGGCCGGGCTCTGAAATTCGCCGTCCGCTCGGCATCACCATCATCGGCGGTCTATTCGTTTCGCAGATGCTCACGCTCTACACCACGCCGGTCATCTACCTGCTGCTCGATCGCATGCACCGCCGCCTTGGCGGCAGCGCCCCCGCGACCGCCGATGCGGCCGGAGCGGACGCGCGGGCAGCGGACCAGGGCCCCGCCCCCGCCGCGGCGCCTTAAGGCGCCCTCCACCAGGATCCGGTACAGATTGCCGCGCTTCGGCTGTCCTGATACGGGAGGGGCGGCCGGTCCGTCCCCTGTTCACGCGAACCCCTTTCCGGCCTGTAACGAATGCAACCCGCACCGCGAACATTATACGAGGGGCTTGGTGGCTCAGACGAACCGCGAGGAAGAATGGGCGAGCCTGATGCGGGCAGCGCTGGCGGGCGACGAAGATGCCTACCGCAAGCTGCTACATTCGCTGACGCTCAGCCTGCGCGCCGTGGTCCGCCGCGGCTTCTCGCAGGCCGGTGCGCCCCTCGGCGACGTCGAGGATGTAGTCCAGGAGACGCTCCTGGCGCTGCATCTCAAGCGCAACACCTGGGATCCGGCCCAGCCGCTCGGTCCGTGGGTGCGTGCCATCGCCAAGCACAAGCTTATCGACGCGCTGCGCCGTCGCGGCCGCCGTATCCAGGTGCCGATCGAAAGCGTCATCGGCACGCTGGCCATTGATGAGGACCACAGTGGCGTTGACCGCCAGGATGCACGTCGCCTCGTCGACGGCCTTCACGGCCGCCAGAAAGAGGTCGTCCGTGCCCTCAGCCTCGAAGGCCAGTCGATCAGCGAAGTGGCGAAAAGATTGAAGATGAAGGAGGTCGCTGTGCGTGTCGCGCTCCATCGCGGTCTTAAAGCGCTCAGCGCCCTGCACCGGGAAGATGACCAGAAATGAAGACCGATGAGCTGATCAACGCGCTTGCCGCCGATGCGAAAGCCCCCCCGGCGACCATCGGCCTGACAGTATGGCTCGGCGCCGGCATCGCCGCCGTTCTCGCCGCCGCGATGTTCTTTGCGGTTCTGCCGCTGCGCAGCGATATTCAGGAGGTGATCGGCGAGCCCCGCTTCCTCGGCAAATGGATATTCACGCTATCTCTTTTTGCCACTGCCCTCATCGTGACGGTGCATCTCGCCCGCCCGCAAGGCATACCCCGTTCTCTGCTGCTTCTGCTTCTCGTTGCACCGGCTTTCCTTCTCCTGGGCATCGCCGGTGAGTTGATGACCCTTCCCCCGTCCCAGTGGGTGCCGACGATGATCGGCGTAAACTCCAGCGGCTGTATCGTTCTTATTCCGCTGCTTTCCGCGCTGCCCCTCGGCGCGATCATGCTGGCCCTGCGCCGTGGCGCACCGGACCGCCCGGCGCTCGCCGGCGCCGTGGCCGGGCTCGCCGCCGCCGGAATCGCCGCCACCTTCTATGCAATGTACTGCCGCGACGACAGCCCGCTGTTCCTCGGCCTCTGGTATATTCTCGCCACAGCTCTCGTGGCTATCGTCGGCGCACTCGTCGGCTCGCGCGTTCTGCGCTGGTAGCAGAACGTCGATCTGCCATCCGCATTGTTGAGCCGCGCTGTCAACAACGCTACGTTGTTACCTGTCAACGACCAACGGACAGGGAGACACGCCGATGACAAGAAGCGAGCTGGAGACGGTTTGGGCGCCACGCCTTCTGGGCGTGTTGCGCATCGTGGCAGCCATCCTCTTCATTGAGCACGGAACGCAGAAACTGTTCGGTTTCCCCGAAGCGGTACGCGGGCAGCCGGAAATGTTTCAGCTCACCTGGTACGCTGGCGTTCTCGAGACCTTCGGCGGCTTCCTGCTGCTCATCGGCCTTTTCACCCGTCCCGTCGCCTTCGTGCTGAGCGGTCTGATGGCCTTTGCCTATTGGATCGCGCACTTCCCGCAGAGCCCGTTTCCGGTGCTGAATGGCGGCGACGCGGCCATCCTGTTCTGCTTCCTCTTCCTCTACATCGTCGCCGCAGGTCCCGGCGCATTCAGCCTCGATGGAGCCCGCGACGGAAAATAGCTCCCACCGCCGTTCCTATGGCGGGCCCCGACATTCGCCGGGCCCGACGCGGTAAAAATAGCCGCTCCAGACTTCGGACGCCCCGGATTGGGGCGTCCGCAAACCTGCCCGTAACGAGCCCGGGGGCGGCCGATTTACCTTCCCCGGGTAAGCTGAGAGGGGCGCGACTGGTCGCCCGCGGGGCACTCGAAAGCAGATTGGCGAGCGGTAATGCGTCCAAGCTACGTCGTCCTGATCATCCTCTGCGCGATCGCGGCTGCGGCGGCTACGTTCGGTCCCGTCCGCGGCAAGTCCGTGCCGGAAGGTATCGAGGATCTCCTCGCCCATATCGATCGCGGCAGCAAAGCCGTTGCGGCCAAGCTCAGCAGCGGTGAGGCGACGTCTGCCAAGGGCGCGGAAAAGCCGCGGCCTCCCGTTCTCACCGTCAGTCACCCCGTCAGCCGCAAAGTGGTGGAATGGGACGAGTTCACCGGCCGCTTCGATGCCGTCGAAGCCGTCGAGGTGCGCGCCCGTGTCTCCGGCTATCTCACGCAGGTCGAGTTTACCGACGGCGAGGATGTCAAAGAGGGCGACCTCCTCTTCACGATCGATCCCCGTCCCTTCGAGCGCGCGCTCGACCAGGCCAAGGCCCAGCTCAATCAGGCAACGGTGAGCGTCAGCAACGCCAAGCTCGATGTCGAGCGCGGGCGCCCGCTCCTGAAGCGCGATTACATTTCCAAGAAAGCATTCGACGACCGCGAGAACATCCAGCGCGATGCCGAAGCGCTGGTGAAAATTGCCGAGGCGCGGGTCAAGGCGGCCGAGCTGGAGCTCAGCTTCTGCCGCATCACGGCGCCCATCTCCGGCCGCATGAGCCGTACGCTCGTCACGCCGGGGAATTTCGTCAGCGGCGGCGGCTCCGATACCGGCTCGACGATACTGACGACGATCGTCAAGCAGGACCCGATCTACATCTACTTCGACGTCAGCGAGAACAATGCACTGAAGTATCAGCGCCTCTCACAGGCGCAGGGCAAGGGCGCACAAGGCATCATCGGCGCCACCGTCGGCGTCGGACTGCCCGATGAGACCGGCTTTCCGCACGCGGCCAAGCTCGACTTCCTCGAAAACCGCCTCGATCACGGCACCGGCACCCTGCGCGCCCGCGCCGTGTTGCCCAATAAGGACCGCTTCTTCTCGCCCGGCATGTTCGCGCGTGTGCGCCTGCAGGGCTCGCCCGAATATACCGCGTTGCTCCTGCCCGACGAAGCCGTCGGCACGGATCAGGCCAATCGCTTCGTGTACGTCGTCGGTGACGACAACATTCCCGTTCGTCGCACCGTTGAGCTCGGCCCGATGGACGAAGGCCTGCGCGTCATCCGCAAGGGCCTCAACCCCGACGATTGGGTGATTCTGCGCGGCCAGCAGCGCGTGCGTCCCGGCGATCCGATCGAGCCCCGGCGCATACCGCTCACCGTATCGGACGCGGTCGGTGACACCACCGTCTTACCCACGAAGAAGCGCTGAGGCGGCAAGGGGCCATGCGATTTTCCCGCTTCTTCATAGATCGGCCCATCTTTGCATCGGTCGTCTCGTTGATCATCCTCATCGTGGGATCGATCGCCTACCTCACCCTGCCCGTCGCGCAGTTCCCCGAGATCGTCCCGCCCACCGTCTCGGTCACCACGTCCTATCCCGGCGCGAACGCGGTCACCGTCTCCGACACGGTCGCGTCCGTCATCGAGCAGGAGGTGAACGGCGTCGAGGACATGATCTACATGTACTCGCAGTCGACCGACGACGGAGCGATGTCGCTCAGCGTGACGTTCGAAATCGGCACGGATGTCGATAAGGCGCAGGTGCTGGTGCAGAACCGGGTCTCCGCCGCCGAGCCGCGCCTGCCCGAGGAGGTGCGCCGCAACGGCGTCACCGTCAACAAGCGCTCGCCCGACCTGCTGCTCGTCGTCCACATGATCTCGCCGCACAACACCTACGATGCGGTCTACATCTCCAACTACGCACTCTTGAACGTCCGCGACGAGCTTGCGCGCATCAAGGGCGTTGGCGACGTCACGCTTTTCGGCTCGCGCGAATATTCCATGCGCATCTGGCTCGACCCGGAGCGCATCGCCGAGCGCGGCATGACCGCCGAGGAGGTCCTGTCTGCCCTGCGCGCGCAGAACGTCCAGGTCGCCGGCGGCGCGCTCGGCCAGCCGCCCCAGGCGGACCTCGGCGCGTTCCAGGTCTCGCTGCAGTTGAAGGGCAGGCTGCTACAGCCCTCGGAGTTCGAGAACATCGTCCTCAAGACGGGAGCGGATGGCCGTGTCGTGCGGGTGCGCGACGTCGGCCGGGTCGAGCTCGGCGCGCTGCAGTACACGACCTACGGCTACCAGGATGACAATCCGGCCACCGTGCTTGTCGTCACGCAGCAGCCCGGATCGAATGCCATCGACACCACCCACGCCATCAAGGCGGAGATGCAGCGCCTTTCCCAGCGCTTCCCCAAGGATCTCGAATACCGGATCGTCTACAATCCCACGGAGTTCATCGAGGAATCGATCTCGGAGCTTTACGGCACCATCGCCGAAGCCGTGCTCCTGGTCATCATCGTGGTGCTGCTCTTCCTGCAGACGTGGCGCGCCACCATCATTCCCCTCGTGGCGATACCGGTCTCGCTCATCGGCACCTTCGCGATCATGGAGTCCTTAGGGTTCTCCATCAACATGCTGACCCTGTTCGGGCTCGTGCTGGCGGTGGGCATCGTGGTGGACGACGCCATCGTCGTCGTCGAGAACGTCGAGCGCAAATTGGCCGATGGGCTATCGCCCGTGGAGGCGGCACGCGTCACCATGGACGAGGTGGGAACCGCGCTCATCGCCATCGCGCTCGTGCTCACGGCCGTGTTCGTGCCCACCGCCTTCATCGGCGGCATCACCGGCCAGTTCTACCGGCAGTTCGCGGTCACCGTCGCAACAGCCACCATCATATCCGCGTTCAACTCGCTCACGTTGAGCCCGGCGCTGTGCGCCATTCTCCTGAAACCGCACGACGACCACGCCGCGGACAGCCTGCTGATGCGGCCCGTGCATGCCGGCTTCAGGCTATTCAACCGCGCGTTCGACAAGCTTTCCGCCGTCTACGGCGCGTTCGTGAAACTCGCGATCCGCGCCTCGGCGCTCGTCCTCTTCATCTACGCCGCGCTGATCGGTGTCGCCGGTTGGATACTGTTCCACACCCCCACCGGCTTCATTCCGAAGATGGACCGCGGCATCATCATCGTCTCCATCCAGCTTCCGCAGGGGGCCTCGCTGCCGCGCACCGACGAGGTCGTCCGCCGCGCGAACGTCATGGTCCTCGAGACGCCGGGCGTCGCGCACACCTCCTCGTATACCGGCCGCTCCGGATCGACGGGATCCAACGCCAGCAACTCCGGCACCATCTTTGCGATCGTCGACAATGCGCGCGACCGTGCCAAGATCGGGCTGGACATCGATAAGATCGCCGACGACATCCGGGCGCGTCTGAACGAGATCGAGGAATCGAAAACGTCGGTGTTCATTCCCCCGCCCGTCCGCGGCATGGGCGGACAGACCGGCTTCTCCATGCGCCTGCAGAACCGGGCCAACATGACCCCCGCCGAGTTCCAGGAGGTTGCCGACAACTTCATCGCCGCGGCGAACAAGGTCCCCGGCATCACGGGGGTGTTCACCTCCTACTCCACCGGCACGCCGCAGCTCTACGTGGATGTCGATCGCGACAAGGCGCAGATGCTGAAGGTACCGCTGGAGGCGGTCTTCGAGGCGCTGCGCGTTTACCTCGGCTCCGCCTACGTCAACGACTTCAACATGTTCGGGCGCACCTTCCGCGTCACCGCACAGGCCGACGCCAAGTTCCGCGCGGATCCTGAGAACATCTCCCGCATCCGCGTGCGCAACGACGCGGGCCAGATGGTGCCGCTCGGCAACCTCGTCACCTTCCGCAACATCGCCGGCCCCGACCGCGTGCCACGCTACAATCTCTTCCCGACCGTCGAGGTGAACGGCTCCCTGAAGCCGGGCATCAGCACGGGCCAGGGCCTGCACCTCATGGCCGAGCTCGCGAAAAGCGATCTGCCCGAGGGCATCACCTACGAGTGGACGGACCTCTCCTTCCAGGAGGTCAAGGTCGGCAGCACCGGCTATTACATCTTCATCCTGTCGGTGGTGTTCGTCTTCCTCGCCCTCGCCGCCCAGTTCGAGAGCTGGTCGCTGCCGCTCGCGATCATCCTCATCGTGCCGATGTGCCTGTTGAGCGCGCTCTTCGGCGTGCGGCTGCACGGCCAGGACATCAACATACTCACCCAGATCGGCTTCATCGTGCTCCTGGGCCTGGCGGCCAAGAACGCGATCCTCATCGTCGAGTTCGCGCGCCAGCTCGAGGAGCAGGGCAGCGATATCGTATCGGCCGCGGTCGAGGCGTGCCGCTTGCGCCTGCGCCCCATCCTGATGACGTCGCTCGCATTTACGCTCGGCGTCGTACCGCTCTACATCGCCACCGGCGCCGGCGCCGAGATGCGCATCGCCCTCGGCACGGGCGTGTTCTGGGGCATGATCGGCGTCACGCTGTTCGGCCTCATCTTCACGCCGGTGTTCTACGTGGTGATCCGGCGCATATCGGAGCGCAGAGCCCGCCGCCGCGCCGGGCTCGCCAACGCGCCCGCCGAATAGCCGCCGGGGCGCGGCGTCACGCGCAGCCGGCCGCCATCAGCGCCGCACGATGAGGTTCGCCGGATCGAGACGATCCTGCCACCCGTGGCGTTCCAGCTCCGGGTCGATGTGCTCTTCCTCCGGCCAGCCGACGCAGAGGTACGCAACGAGCCGCCACTTCGCCGGCACATCCAGGGCGGCCGTCACCACATCGGGCTCGAGAATGGAAATCCAGCCGACACCGAGCCCATGGGCGCGCGCGGCGAGCCACAGCGTCTGCACCGCGCCGACCACGGAATAGCGCAGCGTCTCGGGCATCGTGCGGGTGCCGAGACCCGCACCCACATCCGTGCCTTCATCGGCGAACACGGCAAGCTGCACCGGCGCCGCGCTGAGCCCCTCCAGCTTCAGGCGTGCGTAAAGGCTCCGGCGCTCCCCGCCATAGCTCTGCAGCGCATCGGCATTGGCGCGCGCGAACGACGCGCGCACCATGGCACGCCGCTCCGGCGCATCGACCAGCACGAAGCGCCACGGCTGGCTCAATCCCACCGACGGCGCATAGGCTGCAAGCGCGATAAGCGAAGCGATGAGATCGTCATCCACCGGATCGGTGCGGAAGCGGCGCACGTCCCGCCGCCAAAGCACCAGATCGCGCAGGCGCGCGCGGAACGCGTCATCGAAGCGAGGCGGCGTATTGTGTTCGCGCGGGCCCATGCTTCATCATCTATCCGGTGGACGTATGTTCGAAGTCGCGTGAAAGGCGGTGTCGAGATCATCGGGGCTAGGCGAGTAAAGCTGCACCACCATGTTGGACGATGATGCCCCGACGGCTCGGAGCACGCATCAGTACCGGTCGACAGCTACCTGCCCGCTCCGACGAAGACGCCGACATGATAAGACCGCAGCATGGCTTTGGCATCGGGATCGGTATCGGCATGCCATCCGCACACGAAAGCCGTACCTCGACGGCCCTGAACCACGCCGGCATTATACGGCGAAAATCCCTTGCGGGGCCGCGGCACGGGTTTGATAAAAGGCGACAGCTCCACCCGTCAACCGAATTGCCCCAACAGTACCATGGCCAATGCACCGCTGCCCAATCTCACCCTCGTCCTCGGCGGTGCCCGCTCGGGCAAGAGCCGCTACGCCGAGGAGCTGATCGCGCGCACGGAGCCGCCGTGGACCTATGTCGCCACCGCCGAAGCCCACGATGAGGAAATGCGCCAGCGCATCGCCCACCATCAGGCGCGCCGGCAGAGTGGGTGGGAAACGCTCGATGCGCCGTTTGAGCTCGCCGGAACGATTGCCGCCCTGACGGCGCCGGCGCTGATCGACTGCCTGACCCTCTGGCTCAGCAATGTCATGCTCGCGGGGCGTGACATCGAGGAGGAGACGGCGCGCCTCCTCCAAGCGATGCGGCACACGCCGGTGCCGCTCGTCGCCGTCTCGAACGAGGTGGGTATGGGATTGGTACCCGAAACCCCGCTGGGCCGCGCCTTCCGCGACGCGCAGGGTCGGCTCAATCAGCGGGTTGCTGCGGTGGCCGACCGCGTCGTCTTCGTGGCGGCCGGCCTGCCGCTAAACCTCAAATGAGCCTTCAGGCGGTGCGCTCGATCGCGTTGCGATCCACGAAGCCCGTGGCCACCGCAAGACGGTGCACAATCAGAAGAGCGGCAAATGCAGCCACCTCGACGGCGCTGACATAGAGCACGACGTCATAGTTGAAGACGCCTTCGCCGCGCGGCAGCGCCAAGGTACCGACGAACAGCGCCGCCTCGTAGGCGAGGAACGCGACGGGCAGCGATGCGAGCAGCATCGCCAAAAGACCGAAAGGCTTGGCGATGGAGACGGCGCCGCGGGCCGCATAATAGGCAGCGATGGCGCCAACGCCCATGAAGAGGCCCCAGCCGTAGGCCTGCATCTCCATCGGATAGCCGAGGACGGTAAAGCCGTAGACCTGATTGGCGAGCCACACGGCACCGACGAGCCAAACCCCGTCATTGTGCTCCGTATCCAGCGCGGCAAGCGCCGCCAGGGCCGCAAACGGGATGGCACAGGCGAAAACACCCGTGGCCAGCAGCGTCGCCGCCGTCAAAAAGCCGATCCAAAGCAGGCGCTTCGTGCCATTGGCGGAAGTTTCCATCGTCCGATCCCCTTCGCGTGTCATTGTGCGGCTCTACGGCGCGCTCCCGGGCGAAAACTATGCCATCCGCACGGCAATGAGAAGGAGCAAGATCGTCTCGGTCGCCTCCACGCCGGCCCCGAGGCAGTCGCCGGTTATGCCGCCGAGACGATAACGCCAGTAGGCCGCAATGGCCGGGATGACGATGACCGCCCCCAGCAGCACCGGCGCGAGCCAGGCGCTCAGCAGCACCAGAACTGCGGCCTCCGCGGCAACGGCCCGCTGATCGATCTCCCAGGAGAAGCGCTCACCCGAGCCCGTAGCGAGCGGCGGTACGGCCAGGCTCCAGACCGCCGCGCCGAGGCGCGCCCATGCGCCGATCAGCATCAGCACGACGAACCCCGCCGCACCCGCGACCTCGGCCAGCAGAATGACCTTGGCTATCAGCTGGATTGCGATGGCCATCACGCCGAACGCCCCGACATGCGGATCGCGCATGATCTGCAACAGCCGCTCCGGCGAGCGGTGCGCCCCCGCAAGGCCATCGGCGACGTCTCCGAGCCCGTCGAGATGGATGCCCCCCGTCACCCAGACCCAGGCAACGAGGCCGAGCAGCGCGCCGATCCATGGGGACGCCTGCGCGCCCGCCCAGAGTGCGGCGGCGACGACGGCACCGACGAGCGCGCCCACCACGGGGAACCAGAGCGCAGAACGCGACAGATCCGCCGGGTCGAAAACGTCGATGCGGGGCGCCGGCAGGCGCGTGAGAAACTGCAGCGCGTGGGAAAAGGAGCGGAGCTGCGCCCGGATGCTCATGGCTGCACCACTTCTACGATCTCCCCCCATAGACCGGCGCGCCCGTCACGACCAATCCGCAGTGTGATGCGCGTTCCCGGTTCGATCCGGAATGTCCACAGATTGGCGAACGGAAGAGCGCAAGTTATGGCAATGGCCGCGCGCATGGGTCCGCCATGGGTGACGACGAGCGCCGATCGCGGAGCCGGAGGCGTGAGCAGACGGCCGAGAGCGCGGGCAACCCGGCCTTCGAGCATACGCCAATCCTCGCCGCCCGGCGCGCCCGGGGCATCGGCGTCGCGATAGAAGGCGGCAACGGCCTCGGCGGTCGTCCGGTCGGCGTGCAGCTCCTCCAGCGATCGTCCATCCCAGTCGCCGAAGTCGAGTTCGCGCCAGTCGTCATCGATGCGTAGGGCAATGCCACGCTCGGCCGCGAGCGCTTCCGCCGACGTCCGCGCGCGCAGGCGGGGCGAGGCTATGATGCCATCCCAGCTCCGGCCCGCCACCTGCCGGGAGAATTGCGCGGCGCCGCGATCGGAAAGCGGCGGATCGGTGCGCCCGATCAAGTGCCCCGGCGTCACGGTCTCGCCGTGGCGGACGAGATCGAGCAGCACGGTCATGGCGCGGGGCCGGAAATCTTCGCCTCGTCGAACGTCGCCATCTTTCCGTGCAGGGCGCACGCGAGCCGCAACACCGGCAGCGCCAGCGCCGCGCCGGAGCCTTCGCCCAGCCGCAGCTTCAGATCGAGGATCGGCTCGGCGCCCAGCGCATCGAGTATGAGGCGATGGCCCCGTTCCGCTGAGCGGTGCGAATAGAGAAGCCACGGCACGCAGGATGGATTGATGCGCACCGCCGCCAGCGCCGCCGCCGTGACGATGAACCCATCGACGAGCACCGGCACGCCGGCCTGCGCCGCGGCGATCATCGCGCCCACCAGCGCCGCAATCTCGAGGCCCCCGACGCATCGCAGCACGGCGAGCGCCGAAGGATCTCTGCGGTCGAGCCCATGCAGGCTGAGCGCCGCATCGATGATACGGCCTTTGCGAACGATGGAGTCCTCATCGAGACCAGTCCCCGCGCCGACGATGTCCTGCGCGCGGGCGCCGAGCAGCGCCGACGCGATCGCAGCCGCCGCGGTCGTGTTGCCGATGCCCATTTCCCCGAGGATGACGAGATCGGCACCGCCCGCAGTCGCCTGCGCGATAGCGCGCCGGCCCGCGCCGAGCGCGTGGGCGAGTTCCTCCTCACCCATCGCCGGCTCACGGGAAAAATCCCGCGTGCCGCGCCGCATCTTGTCGACGACGACACCGGCGATCTCGGCCCCGGCCAGCGTTCCGACATCGACGACCGTGAGCCCGACGCGCAGCTCTTTCGCGAGCACCGCGATCGCCGCGCCGCCGTTGGCGAAGTTGTGCAGCATCTGCACGGTCACGTCGGACGGATAGGCGGAAACCCCTTGCGCAGCGATGCCGTGATCGGCGGCAAAGAGCACGATGGGTGCGTTGTCACCGCACGGCCTGTCGGTTGCCTGCAACGCCGCAAGCCGCACGGCCAGCGCCTCCAGCGCGCCGAGTGAGCCGGGCGGCTTGGTCAGTTGCCCTTGGCGCGCCTCCGCGGCCGCGCGGTGTTCCGCCGACGGCTGAGGGCATTGCGATGTCATCCAGTCCGCATCCGCGTCCACGCAGGCGCACTCCTCCCCTGGGCCGGCTCCCGGCCGGCCGGTGCGCACAATGGGGATTGGCTTCGCCACGTCAAGGCGGCGCTACGATGTGCCCCGCGGGCATGGCGGCTGGGCTGACGTCGAGCAACGCACCGCCGTCAGGCGATCAGCGCATGTTCCCGGTTGAGGAATGCATCGACCTGCGAGCCCTCCATGGGGCGCGCGAACAGGTAACCCTGCATCGTATCGCACCCCATCGCCCGCAGAAGCGTGAGCTGCGAGCGCGTCTCGACCCCCTCCACCGTCACCTTGATGCCGAGGCTCTGCCCCAGATGCGCGATGGTGCGCACGATAGCCATGTTGTCGGGGTTCGTCTCCATATCGCGGACGAACGAGCGGTCGATCTTGAGCCGGTCGATGGGAAGCTTCTTGAGGTGCGACAGCGAGGCAAAGCCCGTGCCGAAATCGTCGAGCGCGATCTCGATGCCCATGTCGTGCAGCTCCTGGAGCGCGGCTCCGACACCGTGGGCATTCCGCCCAACGAATACGCGCTCCGTCACCTCGATGCACAAACGTTCCGGGCGCACGCCGATCTCGCGCATCTTGCCCGATACATATTCGGCGAACGTGCCCAGCGCGAAATCCGCCGACGTGACGTTGATGGCGACGCGTCCGAAATCGACGCCGTCCCGTTCCCAGGCCGCAGCTTGGCGCAGGGCCCGGTCGATCACCCATTTGCCGACATCCGCCGCGGACTTGGCATCGTCGAAGACCTCTTCGAAAGCCGCCGGCGAGAGTTGGCCGCGATGGGGGTCGTTCCAGCGCAGCAGCGCCTCGAAACACGTCCGCTGGCCGTTGCCGAAGCCGACGATCGGCTGATAGAGCAGCGCCAGCTCGTCCTCCGCCAGCGCGCGCTGGATGTTGCGGTGAAGCTGATAGGCCGCCTCGAACGAGGCGCGCATCTCGGGCACGTAGAACTGGTAGCGGTCGCGGCCCAGATCCTTCGCCCGGTAGAGCGCGAGATCCGCGTTCTTGAGCAGCTCGCTGGCGCCCTTCGCATCGGCGGGAAACAGGCTCAGTCCCAGACTGATCGTACACCGGTGCTGCACCCCGCTGACGACGATGGGCGGTTTCAGCGCCGTGAACATCGCATCGATGGCGCGGTTGACGCCGAGCGGGTCGTCGTCGATGGAAATCAAGACCGCGAACTCATCGCCGCCGATCCGCGCCACCCAGCCATACTGCATGAGCGCCGATTGCAGGCGCGCGCCGACCTCCTTCAGCAGCTCATCGCCCGCCGCATGGCCGAGGATGTCGTTCGTCTCCTTGAAGCGGTCGACATCCACCAGCCCGACGGCAAATCGCTGGTTCGTTTCGGCCGCGGACGTCAGCATCGATTCCAGCTGCTCGTTGAACAGCAGCCGGTTCGGCAGCCCGGTGAGACTATCCTGCTTGGCGAGGCTCCAGAGCTGCTGCTCGAGGCGTTTGCGCTCGCTGATATCCTCGGTGAGCATCATCATGCCGCCGACGCTGGCATCCTCGAGGTGCCAGGGGCGCACTTCCCAGCGAATGAGGTTCGTCGTGCCGTCTGAGCGCTTGAAAGCCTCCTCGGACCGTGTCTCCGTGGCCCCCTTCAAGATACGCTGATGCTTCTGGCGCCAATGCTCGGGTACCTCGGGAAACACGTCGTAGTGGCTCCGCCCGATCAGCGAGACGTCCGCATCGAGGTTGTAGTCACGCACCCAGCGGTCGGTATAGGCGATATAGCGCATGTCGGTATCGAACATCGCCACCGCCGCGGGCGCATGTTTCACGAACGCCTGCAGCGTGGAGTTCGCACGCTTCAGCTCGTTCTCCGCCCTGCGCCGGTCCGTGACATCCACATACGTGTTGAGATGCGCGCCGCCGTGAACGGGCACGCAGCGGATTTCCAGAATACGCCCGGAAAGCTCGTTGCGCTCGTGGGTGACGGGCACCGGGCTCAGCAGCGTCGCCATGCGCGTGCGCACCGCCTCCTCTATCGGAGCGGGCCCATAGTCGCCCCGCTCGGCGCGGAACCGCACCAGGGTTTCGAGCTTCTGCGGCGCGCCGGCGAACGTCTCCTCCGGAAGATCGAGCAGCTCCCAATAGAGCTTGTTGCTGGCCACCAGCACCATATCGCGATCGATCAGCGCAATGCCGCCGGGGAAGTGATCGATCATCGCCCGCAGCGTTTGCGCCTGCTCGCGGATCGCCGTGATATCCGTGCTGATGGTGATGAAACGTTCGATCGCGCCGTTGGGGCCAAAGCGCGGAATAACGATCGACTCGAAGCAAACGAGAGCGCCGCTCTTCGCCTTGTCGCACAGCTCCCCGCGCCAGGTGCGCCCGGACTGCACCGTCTCCCACATGCCTTCGAGAGCCGCGTCGGTGCGAGCGCCGGAGGAGCTGAGCAGCTCGTAGTGCTGGCCCAGCAGCTCCTCCTCGGTATAGCCGAGCATCTCGCAGAAGCGGTCGTTCACCTCCAGCAGACGGCCCGTGGGGTCGGTGACGGTAATGCAGAAGTGCTCTTCGAGGGCCTGTCTGTAGCCGGCGAGCTTGTCATAGCCCAGCCCAGCCGCGAGCCGGCTCCCCAGGTAGCCGTCTCCCGCTCCGTTATCGCCTGCCAGCAACGTGCGCCAGGCACCTTTTAGTTTTGCCAGCACGCTGACGCTCCGGGGCCCTCACCTGCATCGATTAGAAGCCGCCATTCCTTAAACCCGCCTTTCCCATGCGGTGGATTCCCCCGCCGAGTTGCATTTTTCGGTGAACCGATCGGGTAGATTGTTCCCAATCCGCCGCGATAGGAAATTCCAGGTAACGAAGGAAACCAGCACGGCACGGCAATAAAGACGGCGTTACGCCCTCGCGGTCCCCAAGGTTGTTAACCGTTGGCGCTACTTCGCTGCTTCCTTGATGGGCGCCGCCTGCACGCGCGATCCCTCGGCAAGGTTGACGGGCGGGGCGCGGATGACGACGTCGCCCTCCTTCAATCCCTGGTTGACTTCCACCTTGGTGCCGAGGTCGCGGACGATATTAATCGGCCGCATCCTGACCACACCGTCCTCGAGCACCGCGACGTGCAATCCCTCGCTGTCGAACACCACCGCGTCCGACGGCAGCACGACGAGATTATCCTTGCGTGGGATCTTCAGCTCTACGGTGCAATAGCTTCCTGGCCGCAATACACCGTCGGGGTTCGGCACGTCGATCTCTGTGAGCAGCGTCCGCGTGTCCGGCTGCAGCGCGTCGGCAACGCGCGTCACGGTGCCGGGAAACGTGACGCCGGGAAGCTCGGGAATGCGCACGACCGCCTCCACACCCGGTGTCACGCCGATCGCGGCCGACTGCGGAACGTAGACGAACGTGCGGATCACGTCGGTCTGCATCACGGTGAACAGAAAGGTGCCGCTCGTGGCATCCGCCTGCACCAGCGAGCCGACATCCGTGTTCCGCTGCGTCACGACCCCGTCGAATGGCGCCGTCACGGTCTGATAAGCCTTCTCCTGCTGCAGCGTGCGCAGCCGCGCCTCTTGCGCCGATATGCTCTGCTGCGCCGAGTTGACGGCCGCATCGAGCGCCTTGAGGTTCTGCTCGTCGACCGAGCCCTGCTGCCGCGTCGTCCAGCCCTGCGCCACCAGGGGACGGTCCCGGTTCCACGTGATCTGGGCGAGATCCCGGTTCGCCTTCTGCTGTTGCAGATTGGCACGATTGAGGTCGACCGTCGCTCTCGCCTGATCGATCTCGTGATCGAGCTCCGGCGCGGTGATCTGCACGAGCAGGTCGCCTTCCTTGACCTTGTCGCCGATGTCTACTGTCCGCTTATCGATGTACCCGCTGGCCCGGGCAAAAATATTGGCGGTGGTGAATGCCTGCGTCGTGCCCGGCAGCGATACGCTGATGATTTGCCCGGCATCGCGCACCTCGGCCACCTGCACGGTCGGCACGAAGGTGCGATTGCGGTTGGCGGTCTCTTGCGCACTTTGCTGCTTGCGATAGGCATTGTACGCGCCCATGCCGACGGCACCCGCCAGCAGCAGAAGCACGAGCCCTCCGAACACGGCGGCACGCCAGCCGAGTTTCGCGGACCGGGTAGTTTCGGTCTGCTGATTTCCGTTCTCCGCCATCAACTGTCTCCGCCGAACACACCGTGCGCCGTCTTTCCATCGTTGCCCTTGCGCAGCAGCGCGAAGAGGTAAGGAACGACGAGCAGCGTCGCCGGCGTCGCAAACAGGAGCCCGCCGATGACGGCGCGCGCCAGCGCCGCGTTCTGCTCTTCGCCCGGCCCGCCGATTGCCATGGGCAGCATGCCGACGACCATCGCCGCCGCGGTCATGAGCACGGGACGGATACGGGTGTGTCCGGCATCGACCGCTGCCTTGCTGGCAGGCACGCCTTTCAGCTGCTGATCGCGCGCGAACGTCACGAGCAGGATGGAGTTCGCCGATGCGACACCCACCGCCATGATGGCACCCATGAGCGATGGCACATTGAGCGTGGTGCCGGTGATGAACAGCATCGTGAGTATGCCGCAGAAGGTCGCCGGCAACGCCAGGATCACGACGAACGGATCGCCGAAGTTCTGGTAGTTCACCACCATCAGCAGATACACGATCACGGCGGCGAAGAGGATGCCGATGCCCAGATCGGCGAACGAGCTCTGCATGCTTTCGATCTGCCCAAGCACCTGGATGGTATTACCGGGCTTCAACTGCTTCTGTAGATCGGCAATGATCTTGCCCATATCGCGCTCGACGCCGCCGAGATCGCGGTCCTGCACGCTGGCGTAGACCTCGTACACGGGCTGGATGTTGGTTTGATTGGAATTGGTCGGCTGGCTGTCACGGCGCAAGGTCGCGACATTGCTCAAAAGCCCGGGGATGGGATTGCCGGGGTCTCCCGTCGTCGCGACCCGCGTCGAGACCGGCGTGTTGTTGAGGTCGTTCAGCGATTTGATCTGCGGCTCCGGCGTCTGCACCACGATATAGTACGGCCGGCCCGTCACCGGATCGTTCCAGAAGTTCGGTGACACCTGCGCCGATGAGCTGAGGCTGATATTCACGTTGTTGATGATGTCTTCGGCTCTCAGCCCCAATTGCGCGGCCCGCGCGCGGTCGATGTCGGCCAGGAACGACGGTGCGTTGGTCTCCTGCTGCAAATGCGCGTCCACGATCCCCGGCACCTGCGATATCCGCCGCCGCAGCTCCTTCGCAACACGCAGATTATTGGCGTGATCGTACCCGACGGTGCGCACGTCGATCTGTGCCGGAAGGCCGAAGTTGAGGATCTGCGTAACCATGTCGGCCGGCTGGAAATAGAACAGGACGTTCGGAAACGCCTTCGCCAGCTCCTGCCGCAGCTTGCGCACGTAGTGGGTCGTGGGCGCGTGGCCTTCCTTCAACGCGACCATGATGACGCCGTCGTTGACGCCGATCGTCGACCCATCCGAAAAGGCGAGATTGTACGCGCGGAACGGGAGCCCGATGTTGTCGACGATGAGATCGCGGTCCTTCTCCGGTATCACCTGCCGGATCTTGTCCTCAACCGCCTGAAATATGCGCTCCGTCGCCTCGATGCGCGTGCCGGCGGGGGCGCGCACGTGCAATTGAATGCGGCCGCCGTCGATATTCGGGTAGAAGTCGCGCCCGACGAGCAGGAACATCACCACGCCGAGCGCCAGGATGAAAACGGCGATGACCGGCACGATGAAGCGGTGCGCCACCAGCACTTCGAGCAGACCGACATAGCTCTGCCGCATGCGCTCGAACCCGCGCTCGAATGCGGCATGGAAGCGCCCGAACAGCGAGCGTGGCGGACCCTCCGGATGCCGTTCGCTTTGCAGCAGCAGTCCGATCGTGATCGGCGTCAGCGTACGCGAAAGGCCGTACGAGGCGAGCATCGCGAACACCACCGCGAGGCCGAGAGGCGTGAAGAGGTACCGCGCGGGCCCTTCGAGGAACACCACCGAGGTGAACACGCACGCGATCGCGAGCGTCGACACGAGTGTGGGCACCGCGATCTCGGCAGAGCCGTGCAGCGTCGCCTCGGACAGCGGCATGCCGCCCTCGGTCCACAGGCGGTGCGTGTTCTCGATGGTGACCGTCGAGTCGTCCACCAGGATGCCGATGGCGAGCGCCAGTCCGCCGAGCGTCATGGTGTTGAGGGTCTCGCCAAGAAAGAACAGGCACACGATCGAGGACAGGATCGCCAGGGGAATGGAGATCATGACCACGAGCGTCGAACGCCACGAACCCAGGAACAGCAGGATCATCAGCGCGGTGAGCACAGCCGCGATCGCGCCCTCTCGCAGCACGCCTTCGACCGATTGCTTGACGAAGATCGACTGATCGAAGAGCTCGTCGATAACGAGGCCGGCAGGCGCGGACGCGCGGGCGACCTTCAGCGCCGCCCGCACGCCGTTGACCACGTCGAGTGTCGATGCATTGCCGTTCTTGATCACGCTGAGCAGCACCGCGCGTTTACCATCGCGGCGGACGATGTTCTGCTGCACGGCCCAGCCGTCGCGCACGTAGCCGACATCCCGAAGGAAGACCGTAGCGCCGCCCGCGACGCGGATCGGAATACTGTTGAGCTGTTCGATCGTGGGCGGATTGGTGTTGGAATGCACCACGTACTGCGTGTTGCCGATCTTGGCCGTGCCCGAGGGCAGCGTCAGATTCTGCGCGTTTACCGCGTTGACGATGTCATTGGGCGTGAGCCCGCGCGCCAGCAGTTTGTCGGGATCGATGTCGACCATGATCTGCCGGTACTTGCCGCCCGCCGGCGTCGGGAACGTCACGCCGTGTACCGGCGCCAGCTGTTGGCGCAGATTATAGATACCGAAGTCGTAGAGCTGCTGCTCGTTCAGCTTGTCGGACGTGAGCGCGAGCTGCAGCACCGGAACACTGGAGGCGTTGAACTGCACGATGATCGGCGGCTGGATGCCGGGCGGCAGTAGCGCGCGAATGGAGTTCGTGCCGGCGACGATCTGGGAGATGGCGAGGTCGAGATTGACGTCCGGCTGGAAATAGATCTTCTGCACCGACAGACCGTTGAGGGTCTGCGACTCCATATTCTTGATGCCCGTGACGTTCGAGCTGATGGCGTACTGGCTGTAGGTGCTGACGCGCGATTCCATCTCCGGCGTCGTAAGGCCGGTGTACTGCCAGATCACCGTCACCACGGGAATGTCGATTTCCGGAAAGATGTCCTTCGGCATGGTCCGGATTGCAATGGCGCCGAGGAATACGATGAACGCGGCAAGCACATAGAAGGTGTGCGGATACCGCAGCGCGAAGCGAACCAAACCCATAGGCCGTCTCCAAAAGCGTCCGGGATCCGACGCGTTGGGACAAAAGAATGGGGACCCGAAGCGAGCTCCGGACCCCTCGTGCTACGCTGTGAAATCCAGCGGCACGTGCGCGTCAGGCATCAGCGACAATCCCAGATGCCATGCACCGTCTTGGTATGGCAGTCATCGCCGTTGCCTGCTTGAGCAACGCTGATACCTGCCAGAAGGGCGAACGTGAGGGCGACGTACTTGAGAGACTTCATGGGACCGCTCCATTTGAAAAGCGTTTGCCAAAAGCCCCGCTGCGCGTTTCCCTGGCCTCGTTATCGACTTGTCGAGGCATTGAAGGACGGAAATGTCCAACAAGACACGTGGCTATCGTGCTGCAAACCTTCAACACGTCGACGATGCGGCGTGAGCGCTGCACGATTTTTATGAAAAGGGAAATTATCCGGCTGCACGATCCCGGCGCCGACCCGCGCAAGAAATGAGATTCAAAAGAACACTAAAAGCCGACGCGCTCTTTAAATCTGCATCAGGCGCCCATAGTTTGCCGGCACGCCATGTTGGAAATGGCGTGTGAAGTTTTTATCCTGGCTCTTTCCTGCTCGCGATCCATCGCCCGAGCCCGTCAGCAACGAGGCAGGCACCGATGACTGGCATGATCCAGCCGATTAGAAACTCGATGTACGACGAGATCCCTTCGGGGAGATAACCAACGTGCAGTACGGCAACGAGGAAGCCTGCTTCAATCGCAAGCGAACTCCAGAAGGGCTGCCGGTCACGCCCTCGAACGTAGGAAAGGATGATCGTGCCAACGATCAGCATGTAGAGCATGACCATGCCACTCGCTCCTTTGGGTGCAGAGCGATCGTGATGCAGCGGCTAAATTGTGAAAAGCGTAAAAGTCTCGCGTGAAGCCCGACGCAAGCAGCTCGCCACATCCGCGCCGATGCTGCTTGGAAGCACCGATCATGAACAAATCTTTCCCACTCTCGCGGGTGGTGCTCTTTCCCACTCGTTTATAGGATTGATTTTATTGGGGGAGTTTGGCCGATGGTGCCCAGGGCCGGAATCGAACCAGCGACACCGTGATTTTCAGTCACGTGCTCTACCAACTGAGCTACCTGGGCATGGCTTCGGGCGGATGGACCGGAGCCGAAGCTCGGCCCTTATAGTGACGGCACCGGCACCTGTCCAGCGCTTCCAGCCGGTCCGTCCACCAAGCACTCTAAGGGGCTGCCGCGCCGGCCAATTCGCCCGATTTCTTCTCGGGACAAAAGCACCTTCGCACCGGCTCGGGAGCGAGCATCGCGCCAATTCGCACCCGCCCGCCTCTATTCCTCGCCGTCACCGCCGGAACGCCGCCCCTCGGCCCCGGTCATGCCCGGAGCCATGGCCATGGCATCATCGCCATCCTCATCGGCATCGGCCAGCCCACCGGCGATGACATAGCCACCGCCCAGCCAGCGCCCGAGGTCGACGTCGCGGCAACGCGCCGAGCAAAACGGGCGGTAGGCGGTCTCCGTCGGCTCCCCGCAGATGGGGCAGCGGCGGCCCGCGGCTTCTGCTGCTTGCTTCGACTTTTGCGCCATGGTGCGCCTTTCGTCAGATCAGGTCGGATCGAGCTCCGCGGCACGGACCCAGGCGAAGTGGATCGGGAAGCCCTCACCCGCGAGCATCGCCACCACCTCGGTCAGCGGCAGGCCGACGACGCTCGTGTACGAGCCGACGATCTTCTGCACGAAGCTTCCGGCGAGCCCCTGAATGGCATAGCCGCCGGCCTTTCCGCGCCACTCCCTGGAGGCGATATAAGCCTCGATCTCCTCCCGTGAAAGGTGTTTGAACCGCACGCGGGTATCGACGATCTTCTGGCGCAGCCGGTCATCGGGCGTGATGAGGCACACGCTCGTCAGCACCCGGTGCGCGCGCCCCGAAAGGAGCTGCAGGCAGTTCGCCGCCTCCTCGATGTTCGAGGGCTTCATCAGGATGCGTCGTCCCACCGCGACGACGGTATCCGCCGCGAGCACATAGGCCGAGGCGATGTCCTTGTCGTTGGCGATCTGATCGCGCGCGGTTTCCGCCTTCATGCGCGCGATACGCGCCGCATACGCGCGCGGCATCTCCACGCGCCGCGCCGATTCATCGATCGACGACGGGCGCAGCGCGTCGGGCTCGATACCCACCTGCGACAGGAGCATCAATCGCCGCGGGCTCGCGCTCGCGAGCACCAGCGTCGGGCGCGCGCCATCACCGGGGTTGGCGGCCCGCGCCTTGGCGAGCTCACGGCGCAGCGTATCGCGGCGCGGATGGTCGGTGCGGCTCAGCGCGGTCAAAAATGCGGCCTTGGCGGACATCGCAGCGTCACCTTGGAGAGGACATGATGGCTTGAAGACGGCTTATGGACGAACGGCCTGGACTGAGCCTGCCTTTGCGCACGTCGGGATCGATCCAGAGGCGCCGGCAAGGCCGATCTTCGGCGATTTACAGTTGCCGAAGCACTGCTACGGGGCATTGCGACATTGCAAAGGCGACGATGGAAAAGCAAGGGGGCAATCGCCGGATCCGCGGCCCCCGCGCAATCCGCCGTTGCCATCGCCGGGCCTTTTCAGGCTAAATCACCGGCGCGACCGGGCCGAAAGGGCTTCCACCATGCTTGCCAAGAGCGCGATTGTCGACCTCCTCGGACGCACATCGCTTTTCGGATCACTGGATGAAGCCGAGCGCCGCGCCGTCGCCGACGAGATGCGCGAGGTGAGCTTCGACCCGAACCAGGTCATCTTCACCCGCGGCGATACCGGCCGCGAGATCTACCTCGTCGTATCGGGACGCGTGCGCATCTCGGTGCTCACCGCGGAAGGGCGCGAGTTGTCGTTCGCCCACGCCGAGCCCGGAGCGATCTTCGGCGAGATCGCCATGCTCGACGGCGGCCCGCGCTCCGCCGATGCGACAGCGGTCGGCAAGGTGAGCGCCTTGAGCCTTTCCAAACCCGCATTCAAGCGCCTCATGGAAACGCACCCCCACGTTGCAGAGGCCGCCATGCGCTTCCTGTGCACGCGTATCCGCGAGGCCGACCAGCAGCTCGAAGCCATCGCGCTCTATCCGATCGAAGGGCGCCTTGCGCGATTCTTCCTGGCCGCTGCCCGCGCGAAGGAGCCCGACAGCGAGGACGGCCGCGTGACGATCGATCTGCCGATTTCGCAGAGCGAGCTGGCGCTGCTCATCGGCGCCAGTCGGCCGAAGGTCAACACGGCTCTGTCGATGCTGGAGACGAGCGGCGCGCTGGAGCGCAACGGCTCACGCATCGTCTGCGATCTGGAAGAGCTGGAAGCGATCGCCGGCACCGCGTGAGGATGCATGCAGTCCCCCTTGGGCCGGCCGCCGTCCGAGAACAATCTGGATAGCTCCCCGCCGGAGCGCAGCGGCGCAAACCATGCGCTTCCATCTTCACCATTGCAGCGCCTGAAGGCGCGCTTTGCCGCCGCGCTCTCCCCGCTCATCCACAGCGCGCCCGTGCGCCGTCTCCGGGCGCTTGCCGGCAAGCTGGCAGCCGCGGGAACAGCACCCTATCCGCCGGATGTCCGCCGCCGGCTGAAGATTCTCAACGTCATGTGCTACCTGATCGCGGCGACGACGCTGCTCTACGCGATCCAGCAGGCGACGCTCGACTACGCCCAGTATGCGCCGATGGTGCACCTCAATCTCTTCATCGTCGCCGCGGTGCTGCTCGTTCCCTTCGCCCACCGCATCAACGAGATTGCCGGCGGGCTGCTGCTCGTCGGGGTCGAATATGCAGCACTCATCGGCTTTGCCAGCTTCTTCAGCCGCGAGGGTGGCGGCCATCTGCAGTATTTCATCGCCGCGGCGGCAGCGTTCGTCATTTTCGGCCTGCAGCGCCTGTGGCTGGTGATCGGCGTCATCGCGCTCGCCGTCGTGCTGCACCTTTACGTCTGGTACAGCTTCCCCATCGCCGGCCCGGTCACGCCGGATCAGCAGGCGATCATGGATTCCCTTTACACCCAGGGCGCCATCACCACGTTCGCGCTCATCGCCGCGTCCGTCTACTACGCGTTCAGCCTCGCCGAGCAGGCCAAAGCGGAAACGGACGCCGTGCTGCGCAACGTTCTGCCCGACCCCATCGTCGAGCGTCTCAAGGCGAATCCCGGCAGCGTAATCGCCGACGACATCGACAACGCCTCGGTGATGTTCGCCGACATCTCCGGCTTCGTCGCCCTGGCGCGCCGGCTGGGCGCCAACGCAACCGTCGACCTGCTGAGCCGCATCGTCTCGGAGTTCGACAAGCTGGCGGTGCAGCATGGCGTCGAGAAAATCAAAACCATCGGCGATGCGTACATGGTGGTCGCGGGCCTGCCCGATCCCGTCCCCGACCACACGGCGCGGCTTGCCCGCATGGGGCTCGCCATGCTGGAGACCGTGGAGCGGCTTCGCGCCGACAGCGGCCTTTCCATTGCCCTGCGGATCGGAATGGCATCGGGTCCGGTGACCGCGGGCGTCATCGGCACCCGCAAGTTCAGCTACGACGTGTGGGGCGATCCGGTGAATCTCGCCAGCCGCCTCGAAGGGCAATCATCGCCCGGCCGCATTCTCATCTGCCCCGCATGCCGCGCGGCGCTTGGCGATCATTTCCTCTATGAGGCGCGCGGCCCTATCGAGATCAAGGGCATCGGCGCGCAGGAGGCGTGGTTTCTCGTCAGCGAGAAGCCGCGCGTGGGCGTTGCAGAAGCGCCGCAAATTAGACCGTAGGGCCGCCCTCGAACCCGAACCGCGACTTGATGCGCTCGAACAGCTGGTCGCGCACATCGCGATAGTCGGCGAGCGTCTGCTCGCGCGTGCCATGCCCCACCATCACGGTCGCGTCGTACGTCGGCCAATATTCGACATCGACGGCCATGGTGCGCGTCAGCTCCAGGGCCTGGTGGTGTGCTTCGGGCGACAGCGAGACGATGAGATCGAATGACGTATCGTGCAGATCGCGCAGCGTGTTCGGCGTATGGCCGGAGACGTCTATACCGATCTCGTCCATCACGGCGGTGACGAACGAATCGGCCACCCCCGCGCGCACGCCCGCCGACGCAACGTATGCGCGATTGCCGGCGAGGTGGCGCAGGATCGCCGCCGCCATCACCGAGCGCACCGCATTCGTCGTGCAGGCGAAGAGCACCGCGCCAGGCAGCTCCCGGGAGGCTGCCTCCCCCGCCACAGGCCCGGGAGCCGGACGGTCCGCTGTGCCGCTCGCGAAGTCGCGAGACATGGCCGCTACCCCTTCCAGTGTAGCGCGCAGATGAGCGTAAACAGCCGGCGGGCGGTATCGATGTCGACGGTGATCTTGCCGGCGAGACGTTCGAGCAGAGTTCTGCTGCCTTCGTCGTGCAGGCCGCGCCGCCCCATGTCGATTGCCTGGATGCGCGAGGGCGGTGCCGTGCGGATTGCCTCGTAATAGCTTTCGCATACGAGGAAATAGTCCTTCATGATGCGCTTCAGCGGCGTCAGCGACAGCATGTGCGTGATGAGCGTCTCGTCGGCCTCGTTGCTGACCGCGAACACCAGACGGTCTTCCAGCATCCCGAGGTTCAGCTTGTATGGACCATCATCACGGCCATCGAGGGCGAACGAGTTTTCCTCCAGGATGTCGAAGATGGCGACCTCGCGCTCGTGCTCGATGTTCGAGTTGGTCGTCGCCGTCGACTTCTCGTCCAGCGTGATCGCCACCAGCCGCGCCCGCGGCAGCTCGGCGCGGGCTTCTTCCTCGCTCATGATTGATGCCCGGTAGCAGGTTGCAGGCGAACCTCGGCGGAGAGCCGATGCGCTTCCAGCCCCTCGGCGCGTGCCAGCGCCATCGCAGGCGGGCCAAGGGCCGCGAGCGCGCCATGGTTCAGCTTCAGGAGCGAGGTGCGCTTCATGAAATCGAGCACCCCGAGACCGGACGAGAAGCGTGCCGTGCGCGAGGTCGGCAGCACGTGGTTGGAGCCCGCGATATAGTCGCCGATCATCTCCGGCGTGTGCGAGCCGATGAAGATGGCGCCGGCATTGCGGATGCGTTCGCTCAGCCCCTCCGCGTCGGCGGTGGCGATCTCCAGATGCTCCGCCGCGATGCGGTCGGCGAGCGCGGGCGCCTCATCGAGCGAAGACAGCTCGATGATGGCACCGAACTCGTTCCAGCTCGCACCCGCGATGTTCGCGCGCGGCAGGCTCTCCAGCTGGCGAGCGACGGCCGCCTCCACCGCGCGGCCGAATTCAGGATCGTCCGTCATCAGGATCGATTGCGCGGCCGTGTCGTGCTCGGCCTGGGCGAGAAGGTCCGCCGCGATCCAATCGGGGTCGTTGTCGCTGTCGGCGATGATGAGCACCTCCGAAGGCCCCGCGATGCTGTCGATGCCGACGGTCCCGAACACCAGCCGCTTCGCCGCGGCGACATAGGCGTTGCCCGGGCCGACGATCTTCGCAACCGGCGCGATCGTCTCCGTGCCGTAGGCGAGCGCGGCGACGGCCTGCGCTCCGCCGATACGGTAGACCTCCTCGATCCCGGCCAGCTCCGCGGCGGCCAGCACGAGCGGGTTGAGCTCGCCGTTGGGCGAGGGCACCACCATGACGATGCGCGGCACGCCGGCGACCTTCGCCGGAATGGCATTCATCAACACGGAGCTGGGGTACGAGGCAAGCCCGCCCGGCACGTAAAGGCCGGCCGATTCCACCGCCGTCCAGCGCCAGCCGAGCTCGACGCCCAGTTCGTCCGTATAGCGCTCGTTGACCGGCAGCTGGCGCTCGTGGTGCTCGGCGATGCGCGCCGCGGCGAGCTCCAGCGCCTCCAGCGTCTCGGCGCTGCACGCTGCACGCGCGCGGGCCATCTCCGCCGCCGTGACGCGCAGGCCGAGGGTGCCGAGATCGACGCGGTCGAATTTGCGCGAAAGATCGATCAGCGCGGCATCTCCACGGGCGCGCACGTCCTCGATGATGCCAGCGACCGCCGCGCCGACGTCGGCCGAGGATTCACGCTTCTCACCGAGGAAAGCTGCGAACGCCGTTTCGAATTGAGGATCGCGGGTATTCAGCCGCTTGGGCATCTCGTCATCGGCCCTTCGGCCGTCTCCTTTGGGAAATTATCGGGCGCTATTCGTCACTTGCGTGCGCTGGTTTCGAGTTGGCGCGCCACGCGGCGCCGAGGTCGCGCAGCTCCGCCTCTATGCACTCGACCTCGAGCTGAAGCGCCGCGCCGCCGGCGAAATGCAGCGTCACCGCGCCCGAGGGCTCCTCGCCCGGCTCGAACGTAACCGCCAGCAGCGACAGCACACTATCCTTCTGGCTCGGATCGAACCCCTGGACCCGGGCCGCCTTCACCCGCTCGAAGCGCACCCCCGACCGCCGCCGCCGGTACGCGTCGGGCCCTTCCTTCACGGCCCCTTCCCAGTCGAAACGGTTGGCAATGGCGGCAAAACGCATGTCCCGGCCCAGGAATGCCATGTCCCCGACGCGCATTACCGCGTCCTGCAGGTGGCACGACAGGACGCGCAGATCCTCCGGATCGAGGGCAATGAGCTTCAATTCCTGCATACGGATAGTGTCCCATGCGCCGCCGGGCATATGGCAACGAGCTACAAAACTTTGATAGCTGCGCTGGTCTGGCGGCGCAACATACCTGTCACGGGGGCCGAGGCTGGCGCCGATCAGCCGCATCGCACTTGTGCCGCCTCCGCGAAGGGGCCTAGATGGCAGGAGAAACGTGAAGCCTGATCGGGTGCGCCATGGACGAGGAACGCTTCAATCTTTCGCTGCGCCGCTTCCTCAAGGAGGTGGGCATCACCTCCCAGCGCGAGATCGAGCGTCTGGTGCGCGAGGGCGCCGCTCCGGACGGCGCGAAACTGCGCGTGAAGATGGTGCTCACCGCCGAAGGTACCGATCTCCACCACGAGGTCGACGGCGAGATCGAAACGCGTTGATCGGGCACCCGAGCGCGCCGCTCTGGCGGGGGCTAGGCCGCGCGCGGCCCGCGGACGCTTAACGAGCCGTCAACGCGACCCCCAGAATTCAAATCTTGGTTTTCACAACCGGTGAAGCTTCGGCCGTTAGCTTGCCGCGATTACGCGAGCTTTTGCGAGGGCTTATGCTCATTGCCGGCGATGGCGCCGCGGCCAGCCTGCCCCGACATGAGATAGAGCGTCTCCGCGCGCTCGAGGAATATCGGCCGCTCGACGCGCCGCCCGATCCTGACCTGGATCGCATCATCGAACTCGCTGCACGCATCTGCCGTGCCCCGGCCGCCGCTCTCGCCTTCATCGGCCGCGACCGCGTCTATTTGAAATCTCGCCACGGCATCGAGCAGCGTGAGCTCCCGCGGGAGGAGACATTCTGCTCGCACGCCATAGAGAATGGCGCCAGCCTCTTCTATGTTCCCGACGCCCGCCTCGATCCGCGCTTTGCCGCCCTGCCCATCGTGACGGGCGCCCCGCACGTCCGCTTCTACGCCGGCATTCCTTTGCAATCGCCCTCTGGCCACCGCATCGGCGCGGTCTGCCTCCTCGACATGAAACCCTGGCCCGAATTCAGCGCCAGCGATCGCCGGGCGCTGGAGGACGTCGCCGCCCTCGTAATGAGCCGGCTCGAGGTCCAGCGGGTAAAGGAAGCCAGCCACGGCGATGATCTGCGCTTCGAGCACATCGCCTCCACCTCGGCCGACGCGATCGTCTGCACGGACGCGCTCGGCCATATCATCTTCTGGAACAAGGCCGCCGAGGCCATGACGGGCTATTCCGGCCAGGAGGCCATGGGCAAGCCCGTGAACTTCGTGTTCCCGCCGCGGCTGCGGCGCACGCAAACCGCCAGGCTGACGCGCGTGGTGCGCCGCATTGCCGGTCCCGCCGCTCCCCGCGCCGAGTTCACCGTGCTGAAGCGCGACGGAAGTGAGTTGCGCCTGGAGATGACGCTCTCGGTTTCGCGCGAGAACGATACCGGCTTCGGCGCCATCCTGCGCGACGTCAGCCTCGCCCGGCAGGGCGAGCAGCGCCTCTTTGCCCGCGCCGAGCTCGATCCGCTCACCGGCCTCCCCAACCGCTGTCGTCTGCTCGCAGCCCTGCGGCGTGAAGCGGCGGCCGGAGGGGGAGCGCTTTTCCAGCTCGACCTCGCGGGCTTCAAGGACGTCAACGATTCCCTCGGCCACTCCGCCGGCGACCAGCTGCTGCGCCAGTCGGGCGAGCGCCTCACCGCGGTGATCGGCACCGCCGGCAAGGTCGCCCGCCTCGGCGCCGACGAGTTCGCTGTGCTATCGCCCGGGCTCTCGGCCGCTGAAGCTACGAAAGTTGCCGAAAAAATCGTCGGCGCGTTCGATGCGCCATACCTCGTCGGCGCCGAAACGGTGTACCTCGGCGTCAACGCCGGCATCGCAATGTTCCCCGACAATGGCACCGACCCCGACGAGCTCGCCGCGAATGCCAACCTCGCGCTCGAACGCTCCAAAGCGACGCGGCGGCGCGGCTTCGAGTTCTTCGCCCCGCGGATGCGCCAGGTCGTCATCGCACGGCGGACGATCGAGGGCGAGCTGCGCCAGGCACTCGCGGGCTCCCAGTTCGAGCTGTTCTATCAGCCGCAGGTGCGCCTGCACGATGCTTCCATCATCGGCGCCGAAGCTTTGCTGCGCTGGCGCCACCCGACGCGCGGGCTGCTGAGCCCTGCTGCCTTCATCGACAACCTCGAGAAAAGCCCGCTTGCCGCCGAAGTCGGCAACTGGGCCCTGCGCACCGCCTGTGCGCAGGCGGCCGCCTGGCGCAAAGTGCACCCGGATTTTCGCGTCGCGGTGAACCTTTTCGGTGCGCAGTTCGACGCCGGCGATCTGCCGACCAGGGTCGAGGAGGCATTGCTCGTCAACGGCCTGCCCGCAGACGCCTTGGAGCTCGAGGTGACCGAGAACATCATGCTGCACGGCGAGCACGCGATCGTCGTGCCGCTGCGCGAGATGCGCGCCTGGGGCGTCGGCATCGCCTTCGACGACTATGGCACCGGATTCGCCTCGCTCAGCCTTTTGAAGCGCTTTCCCGTAACGCGCCTCAAGATCGACCGCTCGTTCGTGAGCGACGTGTGCACCGAGGAGGAAGACGCCGCCATCGTACAGGCCATCGTCTACCTCGGACGATGTTTCGAGCTCGGCGTCACCGCCGAAGGCATCGAAGACGAGGCGCAGGCGGAGGCGCTGCGCCTCTATGGCTGCAGCGAGGGCCAGGGCTACCTCTACGCCGAACCGCTCTCCGTGGAGGCCCTCGGCGGCTATCTCGAAAAAAGGCCGAAGCGCACCGTGGCGTGATCGTCCAGGCCGCAAGCAGGCTTCGCTTCGGACCCTACCCGTCCGAAGCGTCGATCATCGGTCTCATCAAATGACAAGAGCCGCATCGCGGTTCGAAGAAAAGCGATCGTGCTCTAGCCGCCCGCCGAGCACTCGATCCGACAGTGCGGGACGTCTTTCTGCTTCCGTTGCACTTTCACGGTATCGGAATGGGTGGGCGCGTGCCCTGCGCGCACGCCCGCCGACATCTGTGCGTCCCGCGCCGCGCGAATGAACGCGATAGCACCGATGGCGCACATGAGCAGCGATAGAAGTATCGCAGCGGGTAGCGCCGTTCTCGGCATGTCACAAGACCTCACAAAAGCCGCGCACGGGGCGCGGTGGGCGCACGCAGCGTCCACCAATGCCACCGGGCGCATCGCGATCACGGAAATCCGGCAGGTTTCAGGCCGCCGTCAGACGTACGTGATCAGTAGCAATATTGGCGCAACGTCCAGCCTTTGACCTGACACTTTTCATTTCCGCGCGCATCGGTCGCGCACGTGCGGTTCGGATGCCGTTGATAGGAGCAGTAATAGTTGCCCGCCCGCCCCTCGTATCCGCTGACCGGCCTATCGAAGCGGTAGTCCTGGGAAATGAATTCCTTCCCGCCCCGCGCGAACGCAACATGCGATAAAGAGCAGGCGGCCACGGCCGCGAGCACCGCACGCGCAAGATAAGATTGTTTCATAACCTCTCATCCATTGCTGTTGCGCCACCGGGTTGGCCGCGCACGCAATGGACGCTAGGCGAAGACACGGCAATGCGCTGTTCCAGGCGGAACAACGGTGTACCCGCTGCACTGAGAGGAAGCGCTTTCCCGATGGATTGCGCGGAGGGACGCGCCTTGCTTCAGCCCGTCAGACGTTCGATCTGCGCGCCGCAGCGGGATAGTTTCTGCTCGAGCTGCTCGAAACCGCGATCGAGGTGATAGACGCGGTTGATCATCGTCTCACCCTCCGCCATCAGCGCGGCGATCACGAGAGACACCGAAGCGCGCAGGTCCGTTGCCATCACCGGCGCCCCCGTGAGGCCCTTCACCCCCTTGATGGTCGCCGTATCGCCGTGGAGCTGAATATCGGCGCCGAGACGCGCAAGCTCCTGCACGTGCATGAAGCGGTTCTCGAAGATCGTCTCGCGAATGACGCTGGTGCCCTTGGCGCGCGTCATCAGCGCCATCAGCTGCGCCTGCAGGTCCGTGGGAAAGCCCGGGAACGGCTGCGTCTCGACGGAGACCGGCTCGATGCCGTGGCCGTTCCGCGCCACGCGAATACCGCTGTTGGTCGTCTGCACCTCGACGCCCGCTTCGCTCAGCGTGTCGAGTGCCGTCTTCAGAAGCTCCGGGCGCGCGCCTTCCAGCGTCACGTCACCGCCCGTCGCCGCCACGGCCATCACGAACGTGCCCGTCTCGATGCGGTCTGCGAGCACCGAATGCACCGCACCCTCGAGGCGGTCCGCACCCTGGATCATCAGCGTCGAGGTGCCGATACCCTCGATCTTCGCGCCCATCTTGACGAGGCATTCCGCAACGTCGCCGATTTCCGGCTCGCGCGCGGCATTCTCGATGACGGTTTCCCCGCGCGCGAGCGCAGCCGCCAGCAGCACGTTATGCGTCGCGCCGACCGACACCTTCGGGAAGATGACGCGGCCGCCGCGCAGCGATCCGCCCTTGGCCTTCGCGATCACGTAGCCGGCCTCGATCTCGATCTCGGCGCCGAGTTCCTTCAATCCCGTGAGATGCAGGTCCACCGGACGCGTGCCGATGGCGCAACCGCCCGGGAGCGAGACCTTCGCCTGGCCGCAGCGCGCAAGCAGCGGACCGAGCACCCAGAAGCTGGCGCGCATACGGCTCACCATCTCGTAGGGCGCCACCGTATCGACGATGTCGCGCGCGGAGAGATGGAACGTCTCGCCGATGTGCTGAGCCGGGCCCGAGCGCTTGCCATCGACGGCGAGGTCGACACCGTGATTGCGCAGAATGCGGGCGAGAAGATTGACGTCGGCGAGATTGGGAACGTTCTTCAGCGTCAACCGGTCCGGCGTCAGCAGGCTGGCGATCATCAGGGGCAGCGCCGCGTTCTTCGCACCCGAAATCGGGATAGTGCCGTTGAGCCGCCCGCCGCCGACGATCCTGATACGATCCATGCTCTGCCTCTTTCGCGCCGGTAGCACCGGCAACCATGAAGAAATGATTAAGCGCTTCCCAGCGCTGCCAGCAAGTGTGGCGGAAAACCACGGGCCGAATCAGCCGGTTGAGGGCGCGGAGAATAGCTCTCGCTACTCTCCGTAGGGTTAATGGTTCCGCTTGGCGATGGCAGCGAGAGAGGGACGTAAAGCGCGGCCTTTGTGAGGCGGCACGCTGCCGCCGGAGGACTTGTCGCACGCCACCGATGACGCGCCGCCGATCCTTGGCTCGTGCCACCCGTACCGGTCGAAGCAAGACGGAATGGCCGCAACCCGTTAGTCGCTGTCGACCCGTACGTTGAACGGCTCCAATTCCTCCCGCATCACCGCCCGCGTGCGCGCTTCGACCCGCCGGTAAGCGGCGGCGACGCCGCGGCCGTAGTCGGTGAGTTTCGCCCCGCCGCCCCGCGAGCCGCCCGGCGATGCGGTAACGAGCGCACTGGGAAACATGTGATTGAGCGCGTCCACCAGCAGCCATGCACGCCGGTACGACATGCCGAGCTCCCGGCCTGCCGCCGATATGGAACCGGTACGGCCGATGGCTTCCAGCAGATCCACCTTGCCGGGACCGAGCACCATCCCGTCGCCGATGAGGATGCGTACGCGCGGAAACGCGCGCTCACGCCGTCCGTGCGGCTTGCGGGCCGGCGCATCCTTCGCGGCCTCGTCCTTTTTCTCCACGGTCGCCTTTTTCCGATTGGCCAAGCGCCTCGTCTCCTAGAGTGCTTCCGGAAAAGTGGGAACCGGTTTTCCGATGAGCCCCCACACCATTGAGGCAATTTGAGCACACACGCGAGGCAAGAGTTGGCCCGCAACGCGTGAACAGGATTGCTCGCTATATCAGTTCGGATATAACGGACCCATTGTAACGCGTACTGTATCGCGTATTGGGGGAAGTCTGCCGTGTCCAAGTTTACGTACGTGGCGCTCGGTTGCGCCGCGATGAGTATTGTTGTGTCCACGCCTTCTAACGCACAGGAGGCGAATCTGACAGCCGGCGGCGATGTTTCCGCCGAACAGGTGACGCCGCTGCCGCCCGTCGTCGTTGAAGCACCTTCGCAGCCCATCGTCCGCAAGAAGGTCCGGAAGGCCGCCGCCGGCTCCGGCTCGACCGCGGCCGCAGGCACGCCCGCCGAGGGCGAAACCGCGGGCACCGGCACCGCCGGCAAGGGCGTTGGCATCTACACGCTCGGCCAGCTCGACATGATCGGCGGCTCCACCATCACCAACGAGGCGATGTGGACCTTCAATAAGAACACGCTCGATCAGGCGGTGAGCATCCTTCCCGGCGTCTCGATGCAGAACTCGGGCGGACACCGCAACGAGCGCGACATCCAGGTCCGCGGCTTCGATCGCTTCCGCGTTCCGCTCTACATGGACGGCGTGCGTATCTACCTGCCGTACGACAATCGTCTCGACATGAACCGCTTCCTCACCCCCGATCTCTCCGAGATCCAGGTGCAGAAGGGTTACGTGTCGGTGCTCAACGGTCCCGGCGGCATGGGCGGGGCGATCAACCTCGTCAGCCGCAAGCCCACGAAAGAGATCGAGCTGGAAGGCCGCGCGGGCCTCGTCATGAATGGCGATCTCGACGGTATGAATCAGTGGAGCAGCTACGCCTTCGCCGGCACGCGCCAGAAGGGCTACTACGCACAAGTCAGCGGCACGATCATCGACCAGGATCACTTCAATCTGTCGAACGATTTCCGCCCCTCCAACGCATCCGAGCCCGGCTACGTCGCAAGCTTCCCCTACGAGGACGGCGGCAACCGCGACCGCTCGAACTTCAAGGACTGGCGCGTCAACGCCAAGATCGGCATCACGCCCAACGCCACCGACGAATACAGCGTCAACTACACCGTCCAGCAAGGCGAGAAGGGCGCGCCGCTACACGTCCGCCGCCAGATCGTCGGCGGCTATCAAGGCGGTATTCCAAGCACCACCGTTCCCGGCACCACCATCAACGGTCAGCGCTATTGGAACTGGCCGCAGTGGGACACCTCCACGCTCTCGTGGATGTCCAAGACGCAGCTTGGAAGCGCCTCGTATGTAAAGACGAACGCGTATTACAACACGTTCGACAACACGACCGCGTTCTATCCGACCGCGACGCATCCGACGCCCTATGTCGACAGCCCCTACGACGACAACTCCTACGGCGGCTTCGTCGAGATGGGCACCGATCTCATTCCGATGAATACGCTGAAGGGCGCGATCCACTACCGCCGCGACACCCACAACGAGGCCGAGATCCAGTACAATCTGGACGGCAGCGTCAAGAGCGTCGCCCCCAACGAGCGCGATGCCGAGGAAACGTGGTCGTTCGCCGTCGAAAATACGTTCCACGCAACGCGCCGTTTCGACATCGTCGGCGGTCTCTCCTACGACACCAACGAGGTGCTCGAAGCCTACGGCAGCAAGGAAGCCCTGCCCAAGAAGGATGCTTGGAACTGGCAGGCCGCCGCCATCTATAACTATAGCGACAGCGGCCGCGTGTACGGCAACGTATCGAGCCGCACCCGCTTCCCGACCCTGTTCGACCGCTACAGCACGCGGTTCGGCTCACGCAGCGAAAATCCCGGCCTCAACCCGGAGCGCGCAACGAACTACGAGCTCGGCTGGAGCGAGTCGTTCTTCGGCAATCTGCACCTGTCGTCGGCGGTCTTCTATTCCGACATCGAGGACAGCATTCAGAACATCTCCTTCAACGCGAACGGCAACACGTCCATCGCCGGTTTCAACGCCGATGGCGAAACCTATGGTCTGGAGTTGTCCGCCGACTGGGATGTCATGCCCACACTGCGCATCGGCGGCAACTACACCTACCTGGAGCGCGACTTCGACTTTGCATCCGCCGCGCGTTCGCTCAATCCCATCCTGAACAGCAACGGCTCGGTCAACACGAACGAGACGAACTTCGCCCGTCACGCCGTGGCATCGGGCGAGGCCGAAGGCACACCCCGTCACAAGGCGTTCCTCTATGCCTCGTGGCGCGCGACGTCGGCTTTGACGCTGACGCCGAGCCTCGAACTCGCCGGCGATCGCACGGTGCTGGTCACGAGTTGCGCCTCGACCCTCGTGAACGCCGGTGCCACGAACAACAACAACACCTGCACGAAGACGTCGCCCGCGGGCACCCGCACCCCGAGCTACGTCAATCTCGGCTCCTACGCGCTGGTAAACTTCCGGGCCGACTACGACTTCACCGAGAGCTTCTCCGCGGCGGTTGGCGTCACCAACCTGTTCGACCAGAACTACGCGCTGGCCGAGGGCTTCCCTGAAGCGGGACGCCAGTTCTACATCACGGCGCGCGCGAAGTTCTGATGTCTTGCCGGCCCGTCCGCGCTAAACTCCCGGCGCGGATGGGCTACGCGGCAGAAGGATCACGGACATGCGGATCAGTGCGCGCAACATTCTCAAAGGCAAGATCGTCGAAATCACCAAGGGTCAGACCACCGCGCACGTGCGCATCGATGTGGGCGGCGCGGTCGTCACCGCTTCGATCACCAACGAATCGGTGGACGACCTTGGACTGAAAGAGGGAATGACGGCCTCCGCCGTCATCAAGTCATCGGATGTCATGGTTGCACTCGACTAATAACCCGCGCGCAGTCGCGCTGGCGTTCGCCATCGGCGCAAGTCTCCTTGTCGGCCTCGCATCTGCAAGCGGTGCCAGCGCGCACGATCACAATCACGCGGAAGGCACAGCCGCCGAAGCCAAGGACATGGCGGCCTGCGCCGCATTCAAATGGCCCATCGACAAGGAGCGGGCCGCATTCGAGAGCCCTGATCTCGAAAAGCTGAGCTCCGGCACGTCGAAGGGGCCGTGGGGCGAGCAGGTGTTCGCGCTTCGGCTCCAGCCGGCGAAGGACGTCGCTTTCCCCATTCCGGCTTCCGCCAAGAAGAACCCGCCGAACACATTTGGAGGCACGCTGAGCTTCGCGCCGCCGGCGGCGGCAGGGCCCTATCAGATCACCATTTCCAACCATTCGTGGATCGAGCTGGCGCAGAACGGAACGGCGTTGAAGACCGTCGACCATTCCGGCGCCAAGGGCTGCGACGGCGTCCGCAAAAGCATCCGATTCAATATCGGTGCGGCGCCCGTGACGCTCCAGGTCAGCGGCTCTCCCGATGAGACGGTGAACGTATCGATCCGCCCCGTGGACGCAAAAAAGGATACGAACTAGAGCCGTTCCGGCTCAGGTGGAAACGCAGACCGGCTCCAGGCCATTGTTTGGTCGTGCTTCTCATCGGAAAACCGGTGCCCACTTTTCCGGAAGCACTCTGGCGCGCGCGCGCTTAGGACCCTGGCAGGCTGAAGCGCGAATCTTCAAAAACAGGAGCCGCATCGCGACACGAAGAAACGCGATTGTGCCCGGTCCGTGATCGGCTTGGACACCGCGGTCCGAGCCCCGACCGATAGACGCGCCGAAAACGGGAAGCGCCAGACGATCCGCTACCGCGCGCACTTTAGAGGCACCGCTTTGTCAGCCTCGGATTGCCGCGCACGCGCTGTTCCCGTTGCGTCTTCGAGCGGGATCGCGCGGGCCTACCCGTCCTTCTTATCCGTGACGCGCTCGCTTTCGCCATCGCTCACCGCATCCGCCACCACAGCGCGCGCCCGCACGCGCGCCTGCTCCTTGCGCTTTTTGAGATTGGCGCGCAGTTCCGCGGCCAGCCGCTCCGCCCGTGCAGATTTTTCTCCACCGTCAGCCATTGGCCCCTCGCAACGCTACCTTCCCGATACCACGCCAGCCGTCCCGCCCGGCGAACGCCGAGCGCAATTCAGGCGAGGCAAATTTCCCAACAACAGGCATGAATTATTCCCGTTCACCGGCCTCCCATTATCCGATATCACCGCGTTTTCTTTCAACATCCCGTGAGCGGGGACGCTGCGGACGAATAGTGCACCGCAGACGCTTGCCAATCGTTCCCTGCCGAAGAAAATGGCCGTTACACAGTAACGTGAGGACGAAACAACATGAAGCGGACGGCTCTGGCTCTTCTCGCAATCGCAGGCGTGGCCTCCATGCCGATTGCGGCGCAGGCGGACGACGTTGCACTGCCGCTGCGCAAGGCGGGTCGCTGGGAACAGAAGACCACCATGGACGAGGGGGGACAGAAGCACGAGCAGGCCCTCACGATCTGCATCGACGCGGACATGGAGCGCAACACGGCCGCGGCGAGCGACGTGGAACACAAGCGCAGCTGCTCGGCCTACGAGGTCAAAAAGGACGGCGAGAAGGTCGTCGTCGAAGCGACGTGCAAGATGAACGGCCGCGATGTGGAGAGCCGCACCGAGATGAGCGGCGACTTCCAGTCGGCCTTCGCGGTCAAGATCACCTCGACGACCTCCGGTCTCCAGGATTCGCAGAGCGTCGCGATCAAGCGCGTGATCGAGCAGGAGGGCCGCTACCTTGGCGAATCCTGCGGCGATCTGAAGGCCGGCGAGGCCATGGGATCCGACGGCACCAAGATCATGGTGCAGTAGCGCGGCCGGGCTGCGGCTACCGCTACCGCCGGCGCCTCACAGCCAGCACGGGCTGTGAGGCTGATCGGTGCCCCCGGTACGCATCCGCGCACCTTCAACCAATCGCCGTGCCGCTGCGCCGCGCATGAACCGCACACACGGCCTGATTCAAAGCGCCACCACCACGCACGCGCACCTATTGGGTCTCGCACGGCACCCGCCGCAGCGAAGCCCCAACTACTTCGGCTTCACGACCACGCCCCACGGCAGGCGTCCCACCGGCACCGATTTCTCCGCCTTCAGCGTCGCAACGTCGATCACCGTGAGATCGTTGGTGAGACCGTTCGCCGAATAGAGCTTCGTTCCGTCGGCCGACAGCGCCATGTGCCACGGCCGCTGCCCGGTGAGGATGTAGT
>Ga0180222_1000117_pt1 | contig 138897 bp, 120 predicted proteins | sample eDN5th37CKraftOP_FD_151336 | JGI IMG/M metagenome (GOLD analysis project Ga0180222, IMG submission 151336) | Enriched Organic Plus compost microbial communities from Emeryville, California, USA - eDNA 5th pass 37_C Kraft OP (version 2) (version 2) ... | reverse complement strand
ATTTCCCCTCGACCGACGTGGCGATCGTGATCGGCTCGAACGACATCGTGAACCCGGCGGCGCAGGAGGACCCCAACAGCCCCATCGCCGGCATGCCGGTGCTGGAGGTCTGGAAGGCCAAGCAGGTGTTCGTCTCCAAGCGCGGCCAGGGCACCGGCTATTCCGGCATCGAGAACCCGCTGTTCTACAAGGAAAACACCCGCATGTTCTACGGCGACGCAAAGAAGAGCATCGACCAGCTCCTGCCCATGATCGAGTGAGGGGGGAAACCGCGCGGAAAACAGCGGCGGGCCGAAAAGACTGGTCCGATTGCGCATCGCGAGTCTTGCTCGTTTCGGGGGACATCTTGCTGTATCACGAAAGGCAGGCGTCCGCAGGGAACGGACGGAACGGGAGGTTGCATTGGAATCCCAGGCGACGGCGCCCGCCGCCGACAGATCCGACCCGCTGATGCGCCAGGCAAGCGTGCTGGTGGTCGATGATGAGCCGGGAATACGCAATTTCCTGGTCAAGACGCTGCAGCCCCATTGCCGCGCGGTGCTGGAGGCGGCGGATGTCGAGACCGCCGGCGCCATGCTGGAACAGCAACGCTTCGACATCGTGCTGCTGGACAACCGCATGCCCGGCCCGCGCGGCATCGACTGGCTGGTGCAGCAGCGCAAGCAGGGCTGGCGGTTCGAGGCCATCATGATCACCGCCTTTCCCGACCTGGATACCGCCATCGAGGCGATGCGGGCGGGTGCGGCGGATTTCCTGCTCAAGCCCTGCCGCGCCAACCAGGTGCTGAACGCGGTGCGGCGCAGCATGGAACTGGCCTCGCTGCGGCGCGAGAACCTGCTGCTGCGCCATGAGCTCGACCGGACGCGGCTGAGCCAGCGCAGCCAGCTTCTGGGCAGTTCGCCCGCCATCGAGGAGGTGCGCGAAAGGCTGCGCCGCGTGGCCGGGCTGCCGACGCCGGTGCTGATCTCGGGCGGCTCGGGCACCGGCAAGGAAGAGGCGGCGCGCTTCCTGCATGCGCTCTCGGCCCGCGCCGACCGGCCCTTCGTCGCGATCAATTGCGCGACCATCCCCGCCGATATGCTGGAAACGGAGCTGTTCGGCCATGCGCCCCGTGGCCCCGACCAGGGGCGGACGGGCCTGTTCGTGTCAGCCGAAGGCGGCACTGTCTTCTTCGACGAGATCGCCGAACTGCCCAGGCCGGCGCAGGCGGCGCTGCTGCGGGTGCTCGACAAGCAGACCATCCGCCCGGTCGGCGCGGAGCGCGAGATCGCGCTGGACCTGCGCTTCGTCTTTGCCACCGGAAAGACGCTCGCGGCCGAGGTCGAGGCCGGCCGGTTCCGCGAGGACCTGTTCTTCCGGGTGAACGTCCTGCAGATCGAGATGCCGCCGTTGAGGCTGCGCGGCACGGATACCATCGACCTGGCCGCCTTCTTCATGGCCGGGCTGGCCGCGGAACTGGGGCTGGAGCCCTTGCCGATCGATACCCAGGTGCGCGCGGCGCTGTTGCGCCACCCCTGGCCCGGCAATATCCGCGAGCTTCGCAACTTCATCGAACGGTCGCTGATCTTCGGCCGCTTTCCGCTGGAGACGCTGGGGCCGGCCACGCCCCAGGACGTCGAGCCGCTGGATGCGGTGCAGCGCCGGTATATCCTGCAGGCGCTGGAACTGGCCGGCGGCAACCGCTCGCGCGCCGCGGACTGGCTTGGCGTGTCCCGCAAGACCATCGAGCGGAAATGCGCGCGCTGGGGGTTGTGAACGGCGCCCGCGGCGCGATCACGCCGCAGGCAGCCAGATGCGGAATCGGCTGCCGGTCGCGTCGCTCTCGACCGTGATGCTGCCGCCCTGGCGCTCGACCAGCCGCCGGCAGATCGACAGGCCCAGCCCGGTGCCGCCCTTGCGGCCGCGGCTGGTGACGAAGGGCTCGAAGATCTGCCCCAGGATCTCGGGCGGGATGCCGGTGCCGGTGTCGGAAAGCTCCAGCGACACGCCCTGCGCGCCGTCGAAAGCCCCGTCGCGGCTGGCAACGCGGATCTCGCCGCCCTCGGGCATGGCGTGGATGGCGTTGGCGATCAGGTTCACCAGCACCTGCTGCAACGCCACCCGGCCGATCCGCACCATCCGCGTCGAGCGCAGGTCATGGCGCATGGTGACGGCGCCGCGCGCCAGCATGTGCCGGACCAGCGGCTCGCATTCCGCGACCGCCTGCACCGGATCGGTTGCGGGCTCGCCCTCGCCCGGCTCGTCCATGCGGGCGAAATCCAGAAGCCGCGTCACGATCTGCGAGATGCGGTGGATCTGTTCGTCGATCAGCCGCAGCTCGGTTTCAGCCGGTTGGGCGGCCGGGCCCAGGATCTCGCGCAGCACGTCCAGATTGCCCTGGATCACCGCCAGCGGGTTGTTGATCTCATGCGCGATGCCGGCCGAGATCTCGCCCAGGGCAGCCAGCTTTTCCGATTGCACCAGCTGATGCGTGGCGGCCTCGAGTTCGCGCACCGCCTGGCGCAGGGCGGCGGTGCGTTCCTCGACCCGCTGGTTCAGCGCGTCGTTCCAGGCACAAAGCTGCCGGTCGCGATCCTGCAGCTGCGCCAGCAGCCTGTCCAGCAGCATGGCAAGGCCGGCGATCTCGTCCGCGCCGCGGGTGACGCCGGTGCGGGCGGAAAGGTCGCCGCCGCGCAGCCGGGCAAAGGTCTCGGCGATCTTCTCGAGCGGGCGGAAGATGCTGCCTGCCCATCGCAGGAACACCGGCACCGTGACCAGCGCCACCAGCAGGAAGGCGGCCAGGACCAGCAGCACCGCGCGGCGCTTGGCCTCGGCGAAGGGGCGGTCGAGGATGCCGACATAGATCATGCCGATGCGCTGGCGCGCGCTGTCCTCGATCGGCGCATAGGCCGAGATATAGCGGTCCTGCAGCACCTGCGCCCGGGCCAGCCAGACCTGGCCCTGGCCAAGCACCCGGTCGCGCACGATGGCCGAGGCCCGGGTCCCCAGCGCCCGCGCGCCGCCGGCCACCGTCACATTGGTCGAGATGCGCATGTCGCCCAGAAACAGCGAGACCGTGGCATGGGCGCCCGGCGGCAGGGTGTCGGGGTGATAGATCAGCTCGTTGATGCGGTCGATGATGGACAGGTTGCGGTTCAGCAGGATGCCGCCCACCAGGATTGCCGGCGCGCCGGTCTCGGGATCGCTGGCCGCGACGACCGATTGCGCGACCATGCCGCGGGTTTCCCTTTGCCGCGACGGCTGGGGGGCGGCCGAGACCAGGGCGATCTCGGCCCGGGCGGCAAGGCCGGGCGAGATGGCGCGAAGCGCGGCCTGATCGAAGACCTCGAGGGTGTTGCGCGCGCCCCGCACCGGGCCCGAACCCGGCACGTTCATCGGACGCGCGCCCTGCGGGCTGGCGGCGACCAGCCCGCCCGCCGGCGTGGCGAGGTAGAGATAATCCAGCCCCAGCCGCACCCGGTAAAGGTCCAGCAGCCCCGGCCGGTCCGCGCTATGGGCGAATTCCTCGGAGCGCGCCAGCATCTCGATCCGCTCGCCGGCGTTTTCCAGGATGTTCTGCAGATATTGCTGGGCGATGGTCAGGTCGCTGTTGACCTTGGCGGTCAGCAGCCGGTCGAACTTGAGCGACCATTGATGCATGGTGATGCCCAAAAACACCGGCAGGATCACCAGCACCGGCAAAAGCGCGATGGCGAGCAGGCGATAGCGCACCGAATGGCGCCAGGGGCGTGCCGCGTCAGGCATTCCAGTCGGCCAGACGCCGGTCGATGGTCTTGCGCGAGATGCCGAGCCGCGCCGCCGCCGCCTCGCGGTCGCCATCCAGCGCCGCCAGCGTGCCGAGGATCGCCCGCCGCTCGATCTCGGCCAGGGTCTGGCCATCGCGGCGGCCCAACGGGGCGGTCAGCGGCGGAAAGTGGCCCAGGATCAGCGCGCGCTCGACCGCATTGCGCAGCTCGCGCACATTGCCGGGCCAGTCATAGGTGGCGAGGTTGGCCCGCACCTCGGCGGTGATCGGCACGGGCCGCATGCCAAGCTGCCGGGACAGGATGTCCATGAACAGATGCACAAGGTCGAACAGGTCAGGCCCGCGCTCGACCAGCGTCGGCATGGCGATGTGCAGCACGTTGATGCGATAGAGCAGATCGGCCCGCAGCCGCCCCTCGGCCACCGCCTTGTCCAGATCGGCATTGGCGGCAAAGATCAGCCGCACATCCACCGGGGTCTCGCGCTCGGACCCCAGCGGCCGGACGCGACGATCCTCGATAGCGCGCAAAAGCTTGGCCTGGAGCCCGACGGAAAGCTCGGCGATCTCGTCCAGGAACAGCGTGCCGCCGCGCGCCGACATGAACAGGCCCTCGCGGTTCTGCTCGGCGCCGGGAAAGGCGCCGCGGACATGGCCGAAGAGTTCGGTTTCCAGCATATCCTGGGGGATGGCGGCGCAATTGACCGGTACGAAGGCGCGGCCGGCGCGGTCCGACAGCGCATGGATCATCCGCGCCGCCACCTCCTTGCCGGTGCCCGAGGCGCCGGTGATCAGCACCGAGGAAGGTGTGGCGGCGACCCGGGCGATCACCTGCCGCACCGCCTCGATGGCCGGGGAACCGCCGACCAGCTCGCTGCGCAGCCGGTCCTGGTCGACGCTGTTGCGCAATTCCTGGCGCAGCACCAGGTTTTCCCGGCGCAACCTCTCGCCCTCAAGGCAGCGGGTGATGCCGTTCAGCAGCTGGTTCGTGCGAAAGGGTTTCAGCAGGAAATCCGAGGCACCGGCCTGCAGCGCCTGGATGGCGGTTTCCATGTCGGCATAGGCGGTCATCAGGATCGCGGGCGGAAAGAAGCCCAGCCGCCGCTGCTCGGAAAGCCAGTCGACGCCGCGCTGGCCCTCCATCAGGTTGTCCAGGATGACCAGGTCGAAATCGGTCCGGCCGATCAGGGCGCTGGCCTCGGCGGCATTGGCGGCCAGATGCACGGCCCGGCATTTCGGAGCCAGGATGCGCTCGATGAAATTCCGCATGCCCGGCTCGTCCTCGACGACCAGAATCGCGGCCTGGGCAATCGCCTCGCCGAACCCGCCTTGCGGTCCGGGCCTTGGGTCGGTTTCTGCCTGCATCACACCCCCCCTTCCTCCCGAGAAACACAGTCGCACTCCCCCGCTCGGCTTGGCAAGCGTCCGGCTCTTGCCGGATGGACCCGGGCGGGGCGCAGGTCAACGGACAGAGCGTCCGGGCGCGGCGGACAGGCTGTCCGTCGATGCGTCCCGGCGCCACACACGGGACAGATTGTCCAAGCATGGCAGACATATTGTCAATTGATATCAATACGATGATCTGGCCTCATCCCTTTCCACGCGCATCCGCGACTGCGACCGCACGCCGGAAGAGGAGCCGGCGGCATCGCGCCCCAGGTCGCATGCCCAGGGAGGAACAACACATGACGGATCTTCAGGAAAGCTGGACAGAGATCGGCGCTCCCGCCGGCCTGCTGTCCCGAGACCGCACGATCGCGAAGCCCGGCTTCAACCGCTGGCTGGTGCCGCCCGCCGCGCTGGCGATTCACCTATGCATCGGCATGGCCTATGGCTTCTCGGTGTTCTGGCTGCCGCTGTCGCGCGCCATCGGCGTCAACGACCCGGTGACCTGCGAGGGCATGAGCCTGGTCTCGGCGCTGTTCACCACCAGCTGCGACTGGCGCATCGCCGATCTGGGCTGGATCTATACGCTGTTCTTCGTGCTGCTGGGGTCCTCGGCCGCGATCTGGGGCGGCTGGCTGGAAACCGCGGGGCCGCGCAAGGCCGGCGTGGTCGCGGCCTGCTGCTGGTGCGGCGGCATGGTCGTCTCGGGCATCGGGGTGATGACGCACCAGCTTTGGCTGATGTGGCTCGGCTCGGGCTTCATTGGCGGCATCGGGCTGGGCCTGGGCTATATCTCGCCGGTCTCGACGCTGATCAAGTGGTTCCCCGACCGGCGCGGGCTGGCGACCGGCATGGCGATCATGGGCTTCGGCGGCGGCGCGATGATCGGGGCGCCCCTGGCCGACCGGCTGATGAACTATTTCCAGTCGGCGCAAGGCGTCGGCGTCTGGCAGACCTTCTTCGCCATGGCGGCGATCTATCTGGTCTTCATGCTGGCCGGGGCCTTCGCCTATCGCGTGCCGCCGGCCGGCTGGAAGCCCGAGGGCTGGCAACCCAAGGTCTCGGCCAGGAAGGCCGCGATGATCACCCCGCACCACGTCCACCTGCGCGACGCCCACAAGACCCGCCAGTTCTGGCTGATCTGGCTGGTGCTGTGCCTGAACGTCTCGGCCGGGATCGGGGTCATCGGCATGGCCTCGCCCATGCTGCAGGAGATCTTCGCCGGCCATCTGATCGGACGGCCGGACCTGGACTTCACCCAGCTTGACACCGGGCAGAAGGCCGCCATCGCCGCCATCGCCGCCGGCTTCGCAGGGCTCTTGTCGCTGTTCAACATCGGCGGACGGGTGGGCTGGGCCTCGGCCTCGGACAGGTTCGGGCGCAAGAACACCTATTGCATCTTCTTCATCCTGGGCATCGCGCTTTACACCCTGGCGCCCAGCGTGGCGCATTCCGGCAACCAGGTGCTGTTCGTGGCGATGATCTGCGTCATCATCTCAATGTATGGCGGCGGCTTCTCGACGGTGCCGGCCTATCTGGCGGATGTGTTCGGCACGCAATTCGTCGGCGCCATCCACGGCCGGCTGCTGACCGCCTGGGCCACCGCCGGCATCGTCGGGCCGGTGGTGGTGAACTATCTGCGCGAGGCGCAGATCGCCGCCGGCGTGCCGCGGGCGCAGGTCTATGACTACACGATGTACATTCTCGCCGGTTTCCTGGCGCTGGGGCTGGTCTGCAACCTGCTGGTCCGTCCCCTGGACGAGAAATGGTTCATGAAGCCCGAGGAGCTGGCAGCCCTGCAGGCGCGCGAGCACAAGACGGCCGAGGTCAGAAGCGGCTCCTTCGGCATCGACCGCGGCCGCTTCGACCTGCCGGCGCTGCTGGCCTGGGCGGCGGTCGGCATCCCCCTTGCCTGGGGCGTGTGGATGACGGCGCAGAAGACCGCGGCGCTGTTTCACTGACGAGGCGGGCCCTCCCCCGGCGCAGCAACGGGGGAGGGCTTTCTGATCGTCGCTCGGTCTTGCCGAGAGGTCGCAAGCGAACGGCCAAGCATCCCGGATCAACCTCGGTTTTCATGCGGATGCCCAGGGGCCATGCCGGCAGGATTCACAGCGGTTGATGACCTGAAATGCCATCGCGATCCTCCTGGTGCATGTCTCGTGCCCTCGGGATCGCGGCGGTGTGATGCCGATGGACCCGCTGCCGCGCCGCATTTCAGCCAGCAGATCGGCAAGCGGCGCCCGCACGGCCGTCACGATACGGTCCGCCTGGTTCTGATGCGGCCTCGATCATCTCCCCTTCGACGGCGCGGGCGAGGGTGTCGAGGGGCAGGGCATAGGGGGTCTGGCCGAACGGGTCCTCGAGCTGGTGGCCAAGCGCGTCGAGGCCGAAGAAGGTATAGGCCACCAGCAGCACCGGCAGCAGCGTCCAGATGCCCAGAGACCCCGCCAGCGCGAAGGGCAGAAGCAGGCAGAACACCAGCGCCGTGCGATGCAGCAGCAGCGAATAGGCAAAGGGCACCGGCGTCGTGGCGATGCGCTCGCAGCCGGCCTGGGCCGCCGAAAGCGCATGCAGATGGCCCTCGAGCACCGACCAGCGGATCGGGTCCAGCCCGCCCGGTCCCAGCGCCGCCGCCAGCCGCGCCCCGGCCTCGCGCAGCACCGCGTCGGTCGGGTTGACCCGGCCGGCCAGCGCCAGGTCGGGCTGCCAGCGGGCGATGGCGGCGCGCTCGTCCCGGCCGCGCAGCCGCGCCGCCAGCCCGGCGGCAAAGCCGCAAAGCGCGTGCAAGAGCGGCTCGCGCAAGCCGGGCGGCAGGCCGGCGCTGGCCCGCGCCAGGCCGCGGCAGCCGGTCAGCACCTGGCCCCAGAGCTGCCGCCCCTCCCACCAGCGGGCGTAGCAGGTGCCGTTGCGAAAGCTCATGAACACCGACAGCGCGATGCCGATCAGGGTGAAGGGAAAGGCGCTGATCGTGGCGAAGATGCCCGGGTGCAGCCCGGCTGCCAGCACCGCCACCAGCGACACCGCCCCGATCGCCGCCAGCCGGCCCAGGATCGAGGGGATGATCGAGCCATGCACCGTGAAGAAGATGTCGCGCAGGCTGGGCTGCGAGCGCCGGATCATCGCCGTCTCAGGCCTCCAGCACCACGACCGCCTCGGCGGTCTGCATCTGGAAGGTCAGGCTTTCCTGCAGATACAGCGTCACCGTCTGCGCGTCATGCGACAGGTAACCGATGGCGATGTCCTGGCCCAGCCACAGATCGAAATCGCCGCCGCGCGTCGTCACCACCGCGCCGCCCTGCAGCGCCTGGCTCCAGGCCACCGGCGCATCGACCAGCTTTTCCAGGTGCTTGAGCACCGGATAGCCGTCCTCGGCCCCGCCGCTCGCCGCTGTGAAGCCGGCGGTTCCCAGGACCAGCGCATAGGGCCCGTTCACCCCGGCCAGCCGCAGGGCGCTGACCGCGCGCGCCACCGCCTCGGGGTAGTCGGCGACATCCTCGGGCAGGGGCACGGCCGGGTTGCTGGTTTCGGGCAGGATGCCGTTGATGCCGGCCTCGGGATAGCCATGGAACACCAGCCGGTCCTCGGCCAGGGCAAGCTGGCGCGCGGCGTCCTTCAGCGGCTGCCAGTCGCTGTCATTGGCGCCGCGCGCCACGTCGTCCACGGCGGCGCGGGTCAGGGTGAAGGGCACGCGCAGCTCGACCAGCGGGTTCACCTCGCGCTGCTGGCAGGCGACGCCCTCGGCCAGCGCCGGCGCGGGCTTCAGATGGCCGGTGCCGACGGCGGACAGCGCGAAGCCCTCGGGCCCGTGCAGGTCGACGACGCGGCGCGCGCCCAGGTAGCGTTTCAGCGTGCGCGCGGCCTCTTCCTCGATCTGCGCCCAGGCGGCGCTGCTGATCGGGGCCAGTTCGCGGTAGAGATTGTCCATGTCAGTTCCCCTGTCCAGTCTCGCGTTTCAAGGATCCGAGGCCCAGCGAGCCGTCGGGCGGCGCCGCGGCGGCCGGCGCGGCGGCCGGGACCATGGGCTGGCCGGCACCGATGCGCTCCAGCACATCGGCTGTCGGCACGAAGAACAGCCCGCCCGTCACCGCCGTCGAGACATCGAGAATGCGGTCGTAGTTGCCCGGCGGCAGGCCGACGAACATGTTTTCCAGCATGGTCTCGATGCGGCCCGGCTCGCGGGCGTAGCCGATGAAATAGGTGCCGGCCTCGGCCCGGCCGGGGCTGCCGAAGGGCATGTTGTCGCGCAGAATCTGCAACTGGTTGCCCTGCGCGTCGCTGATGTTGGTCAGCACATTATGGGCCGAGCTAGCCTTTTCGGCATCGGGGAATTCGATGTCCGAAAGCTTGTGCCGGCCGATGACGCGTTCCTGCGCGGCCACGCCCATCGCCTCCCATTTCGCAAGGTCGTGCAGGTATTTCTGCACGATGACATAACTCGAACCGGCGAAGGCGGGGTCTTCGTCGCCGACCAGCACGGCTTCGGACCGTGCCGCGCCCTCGGGGTTCTCGGTGCCGTCGACGAAGCCCAGCAGGTCGCGGTTGTCGAAGAACTTGAAGCCCTGGGTCTCGTCCTCGAGCGTGGTGGCCGGGCCGAGGCGCAGCATGATCTGGCGCGCGAGCTCGAAGCAGAAATCCGGCCTCGCGGCGCGGATATGCAGCAGGATGTCGCCGGGCGTCGCCGGCGCGTGATGCACGCCCGAGATGGCGCGGAACGGGTGCAGGCCGGCCGGCGTCGCGCCCATGCCGAGCCGGTCCCAAAGCCCGGCACCGATGCCGATGATGCAGGACAGCGCCGCCTCGGCGTTGCGAAAGCCCACCGCGCGGATCAGGCCGGGCAGATCGGCCGCAAGGTCGCGGAAGGTCTGCACCGCCGCATCGCCCTCGTCCAGCGACAGCGTCAGGAAGACGGCGTTGGCGGTCAAGGATCCGTCGACGGGCTGGCTGGCAATCGTTGTCATTGGCTCTCCTTCGCTGGCATGGGATCAGAAAAGCTTATTCGGCCGGCTTGCGAAAGCACCGAGATCGTCCGGATAGGCACGTGACCCCGGCCAAGGCTTTGGCGAACTCGGCCTTGCCGACGCCAGCCGGGCCCAGGAACAGGAAGGTGGCGATGGGCCGGCTGCCTTGCTGCAATCCGGCCCGCGCCAGCCGCGCCGCGTCCGAGACCGCCTCGATGGCGCGGTCCTGGCCGATGACGTGCTGGTGCAGGCGGCTTTCCATCTGCAGCAACTTTTCCTTTTCCTCCTGCGTCAGCTCGTTCACCGGGATCCCGGTCAGCTTCGAGACGATATCGGCGATGTCGCCGACCTGGACCTCGGCGCTGGAAGAGCCGACCCGGGCCTGCCAGGCATCGGTCTTTTCCTCGAGATCCTTTTCGCGCTCGGCGATCCGGGCCTCGAATTCCTTGGCCTTGTCGAAATTCTTGCGCGAGGCGGCATAGGCCTGCTTGCGCTTCAGGCCGGCGATCGGGCAGGCCGAACAGGATCAGCGGGGCGCCCTCGGGGCTGGGCTCGTAATGGCCCTCGATGGCCAGGACCTTGGCGGGCGGGTGCTCCAGCGTGTTCAGCCCATGCGCGCCGCCGACCAGGACCTGGATCGGCGCGACGATGGCCGCCATCCCCATCGCCATCGAGAACATCTTGCGCGCGCCGGGATTGGCGCGGCCGCGCAGCAGGTGCCAGGCCCCGACCGCACCCACCGCCAGCGCCGTGGTCAGAGAGGCGGCGATGACCGTATGCACCAGCCGGTACGGGAAGCTTGCGGTGAAGATGATGGCCCACCAGGACGGCCCCGGCACGAACTGCCCCTGTTCGGTGAGCAGATGGCCCGCCGGGGTCTGCATCCAGCTGTTCGCCGCCAGGATCCAGGTGGCCGAGGTCAGCGTGCCCAGCACGACCATGCAGGTGGCCAGGAAATGCACCCCCTTGCCGACCTTGTTCATCCCGAACAGCATCACGCCCAGGAACCCCCCTCGAGGAAGAACGCGGTCATCACCTCATAGGCCATCAGCGGGCCGATCACCGGCCCGGCCTTTTCCGAAAAGACCGACCAGTTGGTGCCGAACTGATAGGACATCACCACGCCCGACAAGACGCCCATGCCGAACACCACCGCAAAGACCTTCAGCCAATAGCGGAACAGGTTGGCATAGACGCCCCTGCCCGTGCGCAGCCAAAGCGCCTCGAGCACCATGAGATAGCTCGCCAGCCCGATCGAGAAGGCCGGAAAGACGAAGTGGAACGAGACCGTGAAGGCGAATTGCACGCGGGCCAGGAGGACGGCGTCCCGATGTTCAAGCATGGCTGCCCCTCCGGGGGATCAGGTGGCGATGCGAACGGGAATGGATTTCGCGGCGGGCGTGCCGCTGATGCGGTCAATATAATCAAGCGGCAGAAGCGGATTCAGCTCGGGGTAATATCCGGCGACAGACCCGCGCGGCATCGGGTATTCCACTACCGTCAGCCCCTCGACTCGGCGTGGTCGCCCGTCGCGGCTGATCGTGTCCAGCGCCACCGTCTGGCCGTCGCGCAACCCGCGCGCGGCGATGTCGCCCCCGTTCATGAACAGCACCATGCGGTCGTTGTAGATGCCGCGATAGCGGTCGTTGTAGCTGTAGATCGTGGTGTTGAACTGGTCGTGGGACCGGATCGTCGACAGCCGCAGCATCTGCGGATCATCCACGGGGTCGTTGACCTCCAGCCCCGGCAGCAGCAGGAAATTCGCCTTGCCGTTCGGCGTCGCCCAGATGCGCCGGCGCGGCGGCACCTCAAGATGAAAACCGTGCGGCGCCTTGATGCGACTGTTGAAATCCGCATAGATCGCCGGATAGACATCGGCGATCCGGTCGCGGATCGCGCCGTAATCGTCGATGTATTCCTGCCAGGGCGTGCGGCTGTCCGGCAGCGTCGCCAAGGCCATGCGGCAGACGATCTCGACCTCGGGCAGGCAGTCGGGGCTGGCCGGCGTCAGCACCCCGCGCGAGGCGGTGACGTTGGACATGCTGTCCTCGATGGTGACGAACTGCTCGCCCCGGGCGGTGCGGATGATCTCGGAACGCGCCACCACGGGCAGGATCAGCGCGTCCCGGCCATGGACCAGATGGCCGCGGTTCAGCTTGGTCGCGATGCCGACGGTCAGGTCGAGCTTGCGCATCGCTGCATAGGTCCGCTCGGTGTCCGACATGGCGCGGGCGAAATTGCCGCCGAGACCGATGAAGACCCTGGACTCGCCACGCAGCATGGCCTCGACCGACTCGACGGCGTGATGGCCGTGTTCGCGCGGCGGTTCGAAGCCGAAGACAGCGGCCAGCCGGTCCAGATAGTCCTGCGACGGCTTTTCGTCGATGCCGACGGTGCGGTCGCCCTGCACGTTGGAATGCCCCCGGATCGGCGAGATCCCCGCGCCCGGCTTGCCGAAATTGCCGCGCAAGAGCAGCAGATTCACCACCTGCTGCACCAGCCGCGAGCCCTGCTGGTGCTGCGTCACCCCCATGCCGTAGCAGATCATCGTCGCGTTCGAGCGGATATAGATCTCGGCCAGCCGCCGGATCTGCGCCTGGTCGATGCCCGAATGCCGCTCCAGTTCCGCCCAGTCCAGCGCCTCGACCTCGGCCCGGACCCCGTCCAGGCCGGCGGTGTGGGCGTTGACGAAGGGCCAGTCGATGACGTCCTCGCCCGCGGCGTCGCGCTCGAAGATCACCTTCATCATGCCCTTCAGGATCGCCAGGTCGCCGCCGATCCTCACCTGCACGAATTCGCTGGAGATCCTGGTCGAGCCGAAGGTCGCCATCTGGATCATGTCCTGCGGCTCGGTGAACTGGATCAGGGCGCGTTCGGGCATCGGGTTGATGGTGACGATGGGCACGCCGCGTTTACGCGCCTCGACCAGGTTCGTCATCATGCGCGGGCTGTTGGTGCCGGTGTTCTGGCCGATGATGAAGATCGCCTCGGCATGTTCGAAATCGGCCATGACCACGGTGCCCTTGCCGACGCCGATGGCGGGCGGCAGGCCGCGGCTGGTCGGCTCGTGGCACATGTTCGAACAGTCGGGGAAATTGTTGGTGCCGAACTCGCGCACGAAGACTGCGTAAAGGAAAGCCGCCTCGTTCGGCGTCCGGCCCGAGGTATAGAATTCGGCCTGGTGCGGACTGTCGAGGCCGCGCAGGTGCCGCCCGATCAGCGCGAAGGCATCGTCCCAACCGACCGGGACGTAGTGGTCGGTCGCGGGATCGTAGCGCATCGGCTCGGTCAGCCGGCCCTGCATTTCCAGCCAATAGTCCGACTGCTTCATCAGTTCGGTGACGCTGTGGCGGGCGAAGAAGTCGCGGGTGACGCGGGATTTCGTCGCCTCATGCGCCAGCGCCTTGGCGCCGTTCTCGCAGAATTCCAGTTTCTTGCGACAATCGGCATCGGGAAAGGCGCAGCTGGGACACTTGAACCCGCCAGGCTGGTTCATCGCCAGCAGCGCCCGCGACCCCTTGGTCAGCACGCTCTGCTCCATCAGCACCTTGGCCGTCGCCGCCGCCGCGCCCCAGCCTCCGGCGGGGTGATGATAGGCCTTGTAGACGGGCTTGCGGTCGGGCATCGGCGCGGTTCTCCTGTCGGGCCGGGCAGGCCCTGCCCCCCGATGGCAACAGGCCGGCGCCGCGATTGCAACGGACAGCCTGTCGGCCCATTCCGGACAATCAGTCCGGTACTCCTGGCCGTGGCGATGGCGCGATGCAGCGCGATGCCGGCGCCAGCGCAAGGCGATACGAAGGATGTCATGCCGACAGAACGGATGCCGGCCGCGAGACATTTTCAACATGCCGGACGGGTTCTTTCGGATTGCAGGCCGTCCGGTCCGATGCAGCGACGGGATCGCAGCCAAGCCCGAGGGAGAGCGGCTTTTCCCCGCCGCCGCCGCGCTGCCTCTGCACGAAGCCCCGCGCAGGTTGCGCCGCGGCCTGTCACGCGGTCTCTGAGGCGGGCCCCTGCGCAGCAAGCATTTGCGCCAGCCGCTCGGCGACCAGCTGGGCATCGTCCGTCAAGTCGGGGATACCCGTCAGCTCGCCGACATGGCCGCGGGCCAGCGGGCCGGCAACCAGCAGATCCGGCTGGGCCAGCCCGTCCTTGTCCGCCGCATGGCAGCCCGCCGTCACATTCAGACCCAGATGCGGCGGGCCGGGGCGGATCAGTCCGGCCTCGGCCAGCGAGCCCAGCGGCGGCGATCCCGCGACGATGCCGCCATGCGCGGGGCCGGTGGTCAGGATCACCGCTTCGAACACCTCGCGGCGGATCGTGCGACCGCGCCATCGACCTGCCGCGCCGAGAGCAACCGCCCGGCCAGCATCGCCAGCCTGCCCTCGGCGATGCGCCGGTCCAGCACCGGCTCGACCAGAGGTGCGATGCGAAAGCGGTGCACGTCCCACCATACCCGCGGCCAGCGCAACAGGCGGGCACGCTCTGCCGGCGGCAAGGCCGCCCAGCGCGCCGGGCCGTCGCGGCGCGCATTGTCATCGCCGCCCGCCAGAGCAGCCCGGCCCGGGCCTCGCGGCGCAGCGCCTGCCGGATCCGGCGCAACAACGCACGCCGTCCGAGCAGCAATACATCGATCAGGAGCTGCGCTCGCGGCGTTGAGCCGGGAACTCGGCATCAACCCCAAGACGGTGCCGACGTGGCGGAAGCGGGCGACGGTCGAGGATCTGAAGACTGGCCCGAAAGAGCCGCGCTCGACTGTGCTGACCGAGGCCGAGGAGGCGGCGGTGGTCGCCTTCCGGCGCCATACGCTGCTGCCGGCTCGGCCCCGGCAAGTTGTGCATCGGTCAGTCTCCTTGCGGAGCGTGGTCGGCGGCGTCATGGACAAGGCAGCAGGCCAGCACCTTGGCATTGGGCGGAAGGCCGCTCTTGCGGATGGCTCGCAGCCAGCCGAACCGGGCGCGGTTCCACGCGCCCGGCAGCGGCACGGGGCTTGCGGCGCGCAGACGGGCCGGATGATCTTTCCCGCGAAGCTTAGCCGCTTTCTCATTGCCCGCGGTTGCGCCTGCCAGCGCACCGGGGGTTTCTGTTTCCGGCGCATCCTCAAGGTTGGACAACGGGGTTTCTGTTTCTGGCGCATCCTCAAGGTTGGACAACGCGGAAATATCTTGAATGATCTCAATGCCCCCTTCCGAGCGGGTTGGACAGGCCAACGGCATTGAATTTACAGAAGAAGAATGGCCCCCTACGAGCTGCCATTTCCCCCCTTGCCCCAATCCAATCCCGCCTTGAACAATCCGCTCTGGCCAGACGGCAAGGCGCGCAGGCACGAAGCGTGACTGAGCGGGCCATCGCGCTTTGGGTAGCGGCCGTGTTGCGCGGGTGCGTGGATTGGCCGGCCTGCTGATGGCGTTGTGGCACGGACCCAGGGGCAGCCTGAAATATCCCGGCACGGCGCAGGCCGCCGGGAAGGCGGCCCGCTCCGTGATCAATGACTGGCCGGCCGGATCAGCGGCACCTCATTGCCGTTCGCGTCGTAAAGCCGGCCGTCCATGAAATAATCCCCGTCCTTGAGCTGGGCGATGTCGGTATAGCGGATGGTTCGCTCCGCCGCAGCGCCGAAGACCGAAGGCTGGTCGGAATTGCCGGCCGTGAAATGGTTGAACAGAAGGTTGAGCGTGATCGCCATCAGCGCCGAGGAGCTGATGCCCGAATGGAAGATCGTCTCGACCCAGGCCGGGAACTGGTGATAAAAGGCCGGCAGCACGATCGGGATGGTGCCGAAGCCGATCGAGGTCGCGACGATGATCAGGTTCATGTTGTTGGCGTAATCGACCTTGGACAGGGTGCGGATGCCACTGGCCGCGACGGTCCCGAACAGGACGATGCCGGCCCCGCCCAGCACCGGGCTGGGAATGGCCGCGACGATCCGGCCCATCACCGGAAACAGCCCCAACGCCACCAGGATCAGCCCGCCCGTCGCCACGACATAGCGGCTCTTGACGCCGGTCACGGCCACCAGACCGACATTCTGGGCAAAGGCGCTCTGCGTGAACGAGCCGACGACCGGCGCCAGCATGCTCGACAGCATGTCGGCGCGCAGCCCGTCGCCCAGCCGCCGCCCGTCCACCTTGGTCTCGACGATCTCACCCACAGCGAAGATATCCGCCGAGGTCTCGACCAGTGTCACCAGGATGACGATGAACATCGAGATGGTGGCCGCGACCCCGAAGGTCGGATAGCCGAAGTGAAAGATCTGCGGCAGCGCGAAAACCGGCCCCTGCCCGACCTGGGAAAAATCGGTCATGCCGGTCGCATAGGCGATGGCCGTGCCGATCACCAGCGCCAGCAGGATCGACAGCCGGGAGATCGCGGCATTGCCGACTTTGCTGAGCAGCAGCACGATGGCCAGCGTCACGCCTGCCAGCAGGATATTGGCCGGGCTGCCGAAATCGGCCGCGTTGCGGTCGCCGCCCATCGCCCAGGTGCCGGCGACCGGCATCAGCGTCAGGCCGATGGTGGTGATCACGATCCCCGCCACCAGCGGCGGAAAGAAGCGGGTTATGCGGGAAAACACCGGCGTGATCAGAAGGCCCAGCAGCGACGAGGCGATGACCGCGCCGAAGATCGCCTGTATGCCGCCGTTGCCCGAGATGGCGATCATGGTGGCGACCCCGGCGAAGGAAACGCCCTGCACCAGCGGCAGCTGGCAGCCAAAGAAGGGCAGGCCGAGGGTTTGCAGGATGGTCGCGACCCCGCCGGCGAACAGGGATGCCGTGATCAGCAACCCGATGTCAGCAGGCGACAGGCCGGCGGCCTGGCCGACGATCAGCGGCACCGCCACGATGCCGCCATACATGGTCAGGATGTGCTGCATGCCATAGACCAGGTTGGCGGCAAGGCCCAGCCGTTCATCCTCGGGCCGGATCGGCCCCGCTTCCGCATTCTTTGCCGTTTGCACAGTCATCTCCCCCTCTTTCTCCGCAAGCAGACACTCTCCCTGTAAAGATTGGCGGAACTTATCGGGATAAGCCGGGGGTAACTTTTACAGAAATCTATATGCTGAATTAAAACCTGGTAGAAAGTCTGCACGGCTGCGGGCGCTGCGGGCCGGGCCCGCGACAGGATTTCCGCGGATGGCGGCCTCGACGGCCCGGCGTTACGAGATATCGCGCACACCGCCGACGCGGTGACGGAAGGAATGTCGGGCCGGGCTGCCTGATTGCGGCGCCTCGACCCGGTTCGCGTCGGTAATGATCGCGCTGGCGCCGGCGCAGCCGGATATCCCCGTGGCGCCCCCTTCCGCCGACATGATCGGGATCGCTCTGATGAATGGTCGGCGTCTCACGATTTCCCGACAATCGATGTCGTCCTCCATTGCTGGCTGGTAATACTTGACCGGACCGATGGATGGCCCTTTCAGTCCAGGAAGCCTGTGGACCTCATCTCGCCATGGCTACATTGTCGCGAAGCCATCTCGACAGGAGCCTTATTCAGCATGATGGAAGACGATCGCGACCGCTATCTTGTCCCCGGCCTCTTGCGCGGGCTCGCGACGCTAAAGCTGTTCACCCCCGCCTCGCAATCGCTGTCGCTGAGCCAGATCGCCAGGGCGCTTGGCATCACCCGCTCGGCGGCCTTCCGCACGGTCTATACGCTGACGCATGAGGGCTGCCTGCTCTATGACGAGCGCAGCCAGTCCTATGCCCTGGGCCCGGGGGTCATGCGGCTGACCTACGGCTATTTCGCCACGCGCGAGGTCGTCGAGATCGCCCAACCGGAACTTGCCCGTCTGCGCGAGAGGACGGGTTGGTCCGTGCATTTGGGGGTGCTTGACGGAACATCGGTCATGTATCTGATCCGCATTCCCGGCCCCAGGCATGAATCCTCGATCATTCATGTCGGAAGCCGGTTGCCGGCGCGGGCAACGACGCTTGGCCGCGTGCTGCTGGCCGGGCTTGATCCCCAGGAGATCCTGAATCGCTATCGCCCGGCCGCCGCGACGGCGGCGCCGCAGGCCACCGGGCTCGGCGTGCAGAAAGTCACCGAGATCCTGCGCCAGGCCAAGGCGGATGCCGCGGCAGAGGTCGTATCCCATATCGGGGACTTCGAGGCCGGAATCATTTCCGTGGCCGCCCCGGTCAGAACCATGTCCGGCCAGGTGGTTGCGGCCATAAACGTGACCGCTCCGAGAGAGGAAGGCATGGAACGGCAGATAGACGAGGTCCGGACTGCGCTGGTCGCAACCGCCGGCCGGGTATCGCGCCTGCTGGGATGGGATCCGCCGGACCCGGCTTCATCATGCGGCGCCGACGCATGGAAATAAGAAGGGGCGGGATCGTCCCGCCCCTGCGGTGCAAGCGGATCAGGCCGCCTGGAAGGTGATCGTCTCGGGCGAGGCTGAACCGACGATATACCAGACCGTCGCGTGACCCGCGCCGTTGTTGCGGAACCAGTGCCGACGGCCGGCGGGGGTCTTGACCAGATCGCGCGGCCCGAGCTCGACCTCGACCTGTTCTCCGTTCTCTTCCCAGCCCACGGTCAGCGAACCTTCCAGCACCAGGAAGGCGTCCTCGACATCGCGGACAAAGGGCTTGATCCCGACACGCGAGGGGATTCCGAGCATTTCCTTGCGGCAGGTGTCGGTTTCCACGCCGCCCGGCCCGCAATAGATCTTGCGGGTGAACCCGGCTTCTTCCCAATGCGTCTTCAGCTCGGCATGGCGCACGACATATTTCGCCATCAATTGCTGCAGCGGATGCGCACCCTTGGGATCGAACTTCATCGTCTTGCCGGGCGCGGCGCCGAAGGCACGGGCCAGTTCCGGGGCGTGCTCCTTGGGGTGATAGTGATAAACCGGCGGCAGGGGCTTGCCGACATCGACCGAGATCGACATCAGCACCGGCTCGACGCCGTCCACCCGGAAGCCGTGGCCGATCTCGCGGGCGTTCAGGATCATGTCCTTGGGTCCCAGGTTGACCTCGACCACCTCGCCGTCCTTTTCCCAGCCGACGACCAGCGCCCCGTCGATGATAAGGAAGCTCTCCTCGATCTCGTGGCTGTGGCAAGCGGCATAGCGACCGGGTTCCTTGTAGATCAGCGAGAGAGTGAAATTGTCTGGCTTGAGCGTGCTGGCATCGCCAACCTTGGGCGAGCCGCCGGCGCCGATATAGCGCATCTGCGCCCGCGCCAGTTCATCGAAGCCGGCATTCGAAGGGAAAGCGTTCCAGTCGAACTGCTTGTCGGTGAAACGCCCGGTATGGGCCCGAAGCTCGTCGGCAAGCGTCTGAAACTTCGTATCCTGTAGGGTCATGGTCTTACCTCTGCGAAAAATTGGAAGGGTTCGCGGTATCGAATGGAGGGAAGGATAGTGCAGGACGTTTTATTGGATACCGTGCGTTTTACTGGTAAATAAGAAGGGAAGATTATCGCACCGTTCCAGAGACTTGGCGGATGACACCCGAAGGCCGTCAGACCGCCACGGGAACCGCCCCGGGCAGGTTCAGGCGTAGGTATAGCCGAAGCTGATATCGAAGTGCTCGGGCGGCAACGCGCCATCGGCCAGCCGCGCCCGTCGCGTCCACAGCCGACCATGGACCAGCATCTCGCCGCTGCGAATCTGCTCGAAGCGCGCGCTTTCCAACCAGAGCCCGCCCAGCCATTCCGAGCGATGCAGATCCGAAATCCCGCCCAGCCTGGCACGCTCGAAAGAGCAATTGCCATAGCCCACGGCTCCGGCCAGATCGACCCCGCCAGACAACTCGGCGCTGTCGAACTGCAGCACGCCGCGAAACTCTGCGCCTGGCATCGCCAGCCGTCGCCGGAAGCGCGCGGCATCGAAGCGGGCATCGGCGTGAAACACCGCACCGGTGAAATCCGCACTGTCCGCCTCGATGTTCCGAAACCAGCTCAGGCCGCGGAACTGCGCGCCTCGCGCCGAGATGCCCAGCGGAAAGCGGGCGCCGGTGAAGTCCAGCCCGGTCAGCACGGAGCCGTCCAGAACCAGCCTGTCCTCGCAGATGATGCCGCGCAGATCGACGCAATCGCCGAAGGCATAGGGCTGTTCCAGCCGGGCGCGGATCTCGGCGGCGCGCATCAGGCCGCCGCCCCCAGGCGGGTCCCGGCCAGCGCCACGATCTCGCGTGCCCAGGGCAAGGCCAGATCCTCGGCAAGATCGCTGCCGGATGCGTCGTGAACCACCCTTTCGCCCAGAAGCGTGGCGCCTGCTCCCTCCATCAGCTCCTGCAGGTGCAGCGAGCCCTGGTTGAAGGTCTCGTATTCGGAATCGCCCAGGCCGAACAGCCCGAAGGAGACCCCGGACAGGTCGGGCGCCTGCGCCCGCATCGCCGCGCCGAAAGGTTGTGCCGAAGCCGGCAATTCGCCGTCGCCATAGGTCGAGGAGACGATGAGATACAGCCGCGCGGGATCGAAATCGCCAGGATCGAAATCGGACAGGTTGGCGACCTCGACCGCATGATCGACCTGCAGATCGGCCTGGATATCCTCGGCCAGCATCTCGGCATTGCCGGTTTCGGTTCCGTAGAGAATGACGATATTCATCAGCGTGCGTCCTCTTTTTCGCGGCAGAGCGTCAGCATTTCTGCCCGGGTGGTGATCTTGGTGCGACAACGTCCGGCGATCGCCGCGGCAAGCTCATGTGCATCGAGCCGCTTCCAGCCGGTCCAGTCCACGATCTGGTGGCCCGCCGGCAGGATCCCCGCGCCGGCCCCTGCGCGGGGCGCGGCGGCCTCGACGTCCTCGACGATGCGTTGCGCGATGGCCAGGCTCTCGGCGCGGTTCTCGGGGATGGTGCCGCGCGGGCCGCGGCGGAACCAGCCCACGGCATAAAGCCCGGCCGCGATCCGGCCCGACTCGGGATCCTCGGCCGTGGCCATGAGATGGTCGCGGCCGAGACTGCCGTCGCAGCAGAAACCGATGGCGGTGATCAGCGTGTCGCAAGCCAGAACCTCGGATCCCTGCGGTCCTTCGACCCGCAGCGTCCGGATACGGCCCGCCGCATCGGTGTCGATCTCCACCGGCCGGCAACCGAAGCGAAAGGTGACCGGGCGCGAACCCGTGGCCAGCCCGTCCAGCCCGGCCAGCGCCTCGATCAGCCTGTCGCCCTCGGCCTCAGGCAGGTCGGCCACCCGGATCCTGACGCCCCGCAACTTGCCCAGCTCGCGGATCATCACCGGATCGAAGCGCGCCGCCGTCGCGGGCGAGCGGCCGAGGATGGTCAGGCTGTCGATGGGCTGTGCGGCCAGCCAGGCGCTGGCCTCGGCGCCAAGGTCGCTGTCCTGCAGTTCCGCCTCGGTCTTGGCCAGCAGGCGCAGGACATCGACGGCAACATTGCCATTCCCCAGCACGATCACGTCGCCCCTCACGTCCGGCAGCCGGCCGGAATCGGGGTGATCGTAGAGAGCGCGCGTCAGTTCTCCGGCGCCGATCACCCCCTCGGCTCGCCCCAGCCCGTGGTCGCGGTCGCCCGACAGGCCGGTGGCCAGGACAACGGCATCATAGGCGGCGCGCAGCGCCTCCAGCGTGACGTCGCGGCCCAGGGTGACGTTGCCGAAGAACCGAGCGCCCTGGCGTTCAAAGACGCGCTCGAACTGGCGGGTGATGGCTTTGGTGCCCTGGTGATCGGCAGCCACGCCATAGCGCACCAGCCCATAGGGCACGGGCAGCGTGTCATAGACATCGACCGTCCAGTCGGGCCGGGCCTTCAGGATGCCCTGTGCCGTGAAGCAGCCCGAAGGCCCCGATCCGATGATGGCAACCTTGCGCATGTCACAGCCCCTCCAGAACATCCGCGGCCCAGGGATGGGGCCGGCCGGTCAGATCGGTATAGACGGATTTCTGCGCCTGATAGGCGCGCAGGCCCTCGCGGCCCTTTTCGCGGGCCATGCCGCTGTCCTTCTCGCCGCCGAAGGGGGTCGAGATCGAGAATTGCTTGTAGGTATTGATCCAGACCGTGCCGGTGGTGATGGCACGCCCGACCCGCCAGGCTTTCGGGAAATCGCGGGTCCAGATCCCGCAGGCAAGGCCGTAATCGCTGTCATTGGCCTGGGCGATCACCTCGGACTCGTCCTCGAAGGGCAGCACCACCAGCACCGGGCCGAAGATCTCCTCGCGGCAGATGCGGGCGCTGTTGGACACTCCCGCCAGGACCGTGGGCAGGTAATAGGCGCCGCCCGCCAGCGCCGGGTCTTCCGGCCGTCGCCCGCCGGTCAGCAGCGTGGCCCCCTCGGCCAGTGCGGCGGCCACATGTGCCTCGACCGCGTCACGGTGATCGGGATGGACAAGGCACGAGACCTGCGTCGCCGGGTCGTGCGGATGGCCGACGCGCAGCCTTTCGGTGGCGCGCACCAGCCGGGCGACGAATTCGTCATGGATCGCGCGCTGCACGAAAAGCCGCGCCCCGGCGATGCAGCTTTGCCCGGTCGAGGAAAAGATGCCGAACAGGATCCCCGCGATGGCCAGATCGGGGTCGGCATCCGCGAAGACAATGGTCGGCGACTTGCCGCCCAGTTCCAGCGAAACCGGCATCAGCTTCTCGGCGGCCTGCCGCGCGATCTGCCGGCCGGTCCCGGTGCCGCCGGTGAAGGAGACGCGGGCGATGTCGGGATGCTCGACCAGCAGGGTGCCGATCTCGCGCCCCGAGCCGGGCAGGACCGAGAACAATCCCTTCGGCAGCCCGGCCGCCTCGACGATCCGCGCCAGTTCCAGCGCGACCAGCGGCGACCAGCTTGCGGGCTTCAGCAACACCGCATTGCCCGCAGCCAAGGCCGGCGCCACTTTCTGCGCATCCGAGGCGATGGGCGAGTTCCAGGGCGTGATCGCCGCGACCAAACCCAGAGGCTCCCAGACCGACATGGTCAGCGCATCGCCGCGCTGCGCGGTCAGCGCATCATCCATGCTTTCCAGCACCGCGCCGAAATAGCGGAACGTCCCGGCGGCCGAGGCGGCCAGCATGCGGGTCTCGCGCAGCGTCTTGCCGGTGTCGCGGGTCTGGATGCGGGCGATGCGCTCGGCATTGGCTTCGATCCCGTCAGCTATCCGGTAAAGGTATCGCGCGCGTTCATGCGGCTTCAGTCCTCGCCAGGCCGGATCGGCCTGGGCAGCCTTGGCGCGGGCAATGGCATGCAACCCATCCTGGCGCGAGGCCCCGCGCAACACCCGGTTCACAGAACCGTCGGCAGGAAAAACCGAGGTGATCTCGGGCCCCGTGCCGGCTTCCCATTCACCACCGACGAACAGCCGGCCATCGGGCATATCAATCGCCATGTCCTTCATATCGAAACGGGCCCCAGATGGTTTTTCAGTTCGCGCAGCACGGAATAGACCGTCGCAAGCGAGGTTCTGGCATTGCTGCCCGTGGCGCGGTTCGAGATTTCGACCGAGACCGTCGCCAGCGGCGAGACGACCTCGTAGCGATGCGAATTGCCCTGCGCGGCAGGGTCGGCGGTCAGCGTGACCTCTGTCGCGTCGAAGCCGGCGCCCGCCAGCGCCAGCGTGGCCGCGACATTGGCATTGCGGGGATAGGCGGTCGCGGCTTCGCGGGCCGTGCCGTGAAAGATCTGCTCGGCATGGGCCAGCGCCTCCAGATCGGTGGCCTGGGCAGCGGGTGTGCCGGCCCAGGCCTGCGGCGGCTTGGCGCCGAAATAGCGCACCTTCAGATCGCCCGCCGGCGCCAGCGCGGCGAGGAGGTCGATACCGCCGATGGCCCCCGAGGGCAGGATCAGCCGCGCGCCGCTGCGTGCCGCCGTATCCCGCAGCCGCCGGTGCAGCGCCTCGTCCGCCAGCGCGCCCACCGAGACCAGGACCAGATCGATCCCCGCCGCCAGCACCTTTCCCGCATTTGCGCAGACTGCTTCGTGTCCCGCCGCCTCGATCACGAAATCGGGCCGTGCGAGCAGAAAGGCGTCGCCATCGCTGAGGATCACCGCCCGGCCCTCGAGCCCCGGATGGGCCGAGAGCAGCCGGTCGCGGGCGACATTCTCGCGCCCCTCGCGCACCAGGATGGTGATGCGTTCGACCGGCAAGCCCTCGATCAGGCCAAGAAGTTCGTTGCCGATGCTGCCGTAACCGATCAATCCCAGATGCATGGGCTATTCCGTCTTGCCGGCCGCGCCCGCCGGCGGCCCGGCGAAGGTCTCGGCGAAGGGGCCGATGGCGCACATGTCGATCTCGATCACCTGCGGCCCGTCGGCGGCGATCGCGGCGTCGAAGGCGGCCTCGAACTGCACCAGATCGTCCACCCGGCGATGCGGCATGCCGATCGAGGCACAGAAGCTGCGGAAATCCGGCGTCGCCAGCGCGCTGTAGTGATGGCGCGAGCCGTATTGCGCATCCTGGATGTTGCGGATCACGCCATAGGCGCGGTCGTTCATCAGCACATAGACCAGCGGCGCGCGCTCCTCGACCGCGGTGATCATCTCGGCGATGCCCAGCATGGTGCCGCCGTCGCCCAGCAGCGTTACCGCCTTGGGACCGTCCGAGGCCAGCGCCGCGCCGATGCCCATGGCCACGCCCTGGCCGATGCCGCCGCCAAGCGCATGCACGCCCAGCCGCGGCTCGGCGATACGCACATAACGGTTGCCGAAGGTCGAGTTGGAGATGGTCACGTCCCGCACCCAGGGATGGCGACCGGCGGCGATCCGTTCGTTCAGCACGTCCGCAACCACGCGATAGGGGCCCAGCACATCGCGCATCCTGCCTTCGGCCTGCGCCCGGACACGGGCGATGTCGAATTTCAGGCCCTCGTCGGTATCCAGCCTTTCGGGAAGCGCCGCCACCAGCCGGGCCAACACGTCGGCGGCATCGCCGTGGATGAACTGGTCGACGGGATAGTTGCGCCCGCCCTGTGCGGCATCGGCATCGATTTGCACCAGCGGCCGGGGCAGCGGCATGCGGTTGTTCTGCGTCTCGTTGCCGCGCAGGCGCGAGCCGACCACGATCATCAGGTCGCAGCTGCGGTAAAGCTCGACCGCCTCGGGCGTCATGTTGAAGGCGCCCAGCGAGGCCGGCTCGTCCTCGGCCACCACCGCGCGGCCATTGGTCGAGGTGACGACGCCGAAGCCGCGGCGCACCAGCTCGGTCGCGGCCGCGCCGGCGCCGCGCGCGCCGCCGCCCAGCCACAGCATCGGCCGGCGGGCGGCGCGCACGCGCTCGGCAAGCTCGGCAATGGCGTCGTCGCAGGCGCGGGGCAGTTGCACCAGCGGGGCATAGGCCCGCGCGGACCCTTCGACCGGGCTGCGCTGCACATCGACCGGGATCTCCAGGCTGACCGGACCCGAGGGCGCCGACAAAGCCGCCGAGCAGGCCGCGGTCAGCGTGCCCACAGCGCCCTGCGCATCCCACATGCGAAACACCGATTTCGACACCCCCTCCAGCATCTTGGGCTGGCGCGGCACGTCATGGATCGCGGCGCGGTCGCGGTCGGCGAATTCGCGGTCTACCTGCGTCGTGATATGCAGCAGTTGCGTCCCTGCGGTCAGCGCCTCGGCCTGCGCACCGGCAGCATTGCCGGCCGCCGTGCCGGTCGAGGTCAGGCAGACCCCCAGCCTGCCCGAGACCCGGGCATAGGCATCGGCCATGTTCATCGCTCCGGCCTCGCCCCGGGCGGGAACGAAACGGATGCGGTCCTGACGCGCCACGGCATCGAGGATCGGCATGTTATGGATCGAGATGACCCCGAAGATCGTGGTGACGCCGATATCGGCCAGATAGCGGGCGATCAGGTCGCCGACGGTTTCCACCTCAAGGCGGATGTCCATTTTCATCGTGATTGTTCCTTCAGATAGAACGGGACAGGCCGCCCGAAACATCGATCTGGGCACCGGTGATGTAGCTGGCGCCCCGCGAGCCGAGGAAGGCAATGGCATGGGCCGCCTCTTCGGGATCGCCCAACCGGCCGAGGGGGATGCCCTTGCGTTCGGCCAGCGAGCCATACCATTCTTCGCGGCTGACCGATTTGTCCGCGCGCTCGGCAAAGCGGCGCGTCCACTGGCCCGAGCTGATCAGCCCCATCAGCACGGAGTTCACCCGCACCTCGGGGGCCAGTTCGACCGACAGGCTTTTCAGCAGATTCTGCACACCGGCCCGCGCCGAAGAAGTGCAGACCATATGCGGCTCGGGCTGATAGGCCAGCAGCGAATTGACCGCAACGATGGCACCCCGCGCCTCGCGCAGCATCGGCAGGAAAGCCCGCGTCGGCAGGATCTGGCTGAAGATCTTCAGCTCGTATTCGGCGCGCCACTCCTCGTCCGAGGTATCGGCAAAGGTCGATTGCCGGCCCTGCCCGGCATTGTTGACCAGCAGGTCGCAACGGCCAAAACGGTCCTGCACCTCGGCCGCAAAGCCGGTCACGGCGTCCGCTTCAAGCACCGACAGGGCGCTGGCCAGCACCCGGTCCTCGCCATGATCGCGGCGCAGAACCGCGGCGACATCCTCCAGCCGCCCCTCGTTGCGGGCGCAAAGCGCCACGCGCGCGCCGCAATCCAGCAGCAGCCGCACCGTGGCCAACCCGATTCCCGAAGAGCCGCCGGTCACGACGGCGACCTGTCCCTCGTAATCGTAACGGTTCATGCGGTGGCCTCCTTGTTCCTGCTGTTGCGGCCCGGCACCAATTCGGGAAAGCCTGGATCGGGGCGGCCCTGCATCACGGCGCGTTGCGCCGGTGTGGGCGGGCCCGCGGTCATCCACTGGTCCATCTTCTCGGGGTCGTCGCGGGGCCAGACCTGCGCCTCATGCGTGGCCTCGTCGATCTGCTGCAGTTCCGAGGTGAACTCGATCACGAAGCCCGAGGGCGAGACGAAATAGGCAAAGGGGTTGTTGCCCGGCCCGTGGCGGCCCGGCCCCCAGGTCGGCACATGGCCCTTCTGCTTCATCCGGCCGATGGCGCGCATGAACTCGTTCAGTGTCGGCACCTCGAAGGCGACATGGTTCACCGAAGCGTAATGTCCCCGCACCAGCGCGATCGAGTGATGGTCGGACGAACAGCGCAGGAACACCATCTGGTCGGCCGAGTAATCCGAGACACGGAAGCCCAGAACCCGTTCATACCATTCCTGCACGCCCTCCATGTCGGGCGTGTTCAGAACCACATGCGAGACCTTGCGGGGCATGGCCCATTGCGGTTCCTCGTCATGGCGCAGGCCGCCGGCGCGGAAGCGCAGCCGCCGCAGGTCGGGATCCAGGATCTCGAACCCGTAACCGCCAATCCAGTCGTCGAAGGCCGTCGGATCGCCCAGAACCATGGCGCCTTCGGCCGTGACCTGGGCGTGCAGCGCGTCGATGGCGGCCGCATCGGGCATATTGAAATGGATGTGGTCGATGCCGAAGACCGGGCCGTCCTTCAGCCCGTAGAGATAGGCTTCGGGTCCGGTGCCCTTCAGCCAGGCGGCCCCGTCCTCCTGCCGGGCCAGGGTCAGGCCCCACATGTCCTGATAGAAGGGCAATGTCGCCGGCAGGCCGGGACCGCGCATCATGATGCCGCGCAGGCTTTCGACGCGAATACGCTCGCTCATCCTGTCATTCCTTGGCTTGCGGCCTGCACCGAGTTGGCGACAGGCAGGGTTTGGTCGAGACACGCCGCCAGGGCGCGCGCAAAGGCGGCCGGTTCCTGCTGATAGATGGCATGGCCCGCTCCCGGCAGCTCGATCAGCGGGCCCCGGATGCGGCCGGGGATCGCCTCATGGGCACGGCGGTTCGCCTGCGGCGGCGTCACCATGTCGCCGGTGCCCACGATGACCGAGGCCGGCACGGCCAGCGTCGCCAGATCGTCGAGTAGCCGGCCCGAGGCCAGCATCCGGGCCGCCTGCCCATAGCCGGGCATCCGCACCTGCGCCATGTTGCCGGCGACCAGTGCCACCACTTCGGGATGGGCGTCGGGATCGCGAACCAGGCGCGGCGCACGCTTCGCCGCGAAGGCTTCGGGACCAAGGGCCTGCAATTCGTCGATGCGGGCCTTGGCGCCCTCGGACAGCGCCGCGCCGGGGCTGACGCCATGGCCAAGCGCGCAAGAGGCCAGCACCAGCGCCTCCACCCGGTCCGGCCAGCGCCGGGCGAAAGCGGCGGCCATCAATGTGCCCAGCGAATGGCCCAGCAGGATCGCCCGGTCGATGCCCAGCCGGTCCAGCAGACCGGCCAGCGCCTCGGCGTAGTTCGCCGCGACGGGCCAGTCGGCGGCCAACGGTTGCGATGCGCCATAGCCGGGCGCGTCCCAGGCGATCACGCGACACGACTGGGGCAGATGCGGCAACAGTTCGGCAAAACCCGCGCTGTTCGAGCCGATGCCGTGCAGCGCCACCAGCGGCATCCCCCGACCGGAACGCTCGCGATAGGCGACGGGGCCGGATATCTTCACCGCAAACCCCATCAGTTGAACCAGAAGCCGTTATTGACCGGCAGGGTCTGCCCGGTCAGGGTCAGCGCGTCCTCGCCCAGCAGGAAGGCGATGGTGCCGGTGATCTCCTCGGGGGCCTGCGGACCGGGCACGGCGCGGCCTTCGGCATAAAGGCGATGCCGCGCCTCGGGGACGTAATCGGTGCTTTCGGTGGTCAGGATACCCGGCGCAACGGCGGTGACGCCGATCCGGTCGGGGCCGAGTTCGCGGGCGTAGGAGCGGGTCATCGCCATCACCGCGCCCTTCGAGGCAGTATAGGCCATCAGCCGCGGCGCGCCCCACAGCGCGGTATCCGAGGCCACGTTGACCACGCGGCCCGAACCCGATGCCTTCAGCAGCGGGGCAAGCGCCCGGGTGACCAGCCAGGTGCCGCGGATGTTGACCGCCATCACCCTGTCCCAGGTCTCGATGTCGATCTCGTCATGGGTGATGCCGCCGATACCCGTGGCGATGGCCCCGTTATTGACCAGGCCGTGCAGCAACCCGCCCGCCTGCGCCGCCGCGGCCTCGGCCATGGCCGCGATGGCGGCCGGGTCGGCCAGATCGACCGGCACGAACGCCGCCCCCAGCCGGCCGGCAACCGCCCGGCCCTCTTCGGCCAGCAGGTCTGCCAGGATCAGCCGCGCGCCCTCGGCGGCAAGGCGCTCGGCGATCTTCTCGCCCAGGCCCCGCGCCGCGCCGGTGACCAGGATATGGCGCCCCCGCAGCATCATTCCGCCGCGACCCTGGTTTCGGCCTCGATCTGGCTTTTCGCCGCCCGTGTCAGGATCTGGCGGATCCGGCTGACGCCCAGGTCGTGCTGATAGAGCATCTCGCGCTTGCGGGCATCGTCGGGCATGCCCTCCAGCATCACCCGATCCTGTTCCAGCACATGCCAGTGGTTCTGTTCCAGCTGCGCCCGGTAAAGGAAACGCCAGCTTTCCCGTTCGATCCCCGAAACCTGGCGCAGCCGCCAGAAGAACACCTTGCACCGACGCTCGGCGACCGGAAGCACGAAGCCGACGATGCGCATGTTGCCGCCCGGCCCCGCCGCCGGCGGATAGGGAATGTCGAGATAGCAGAACATGTTGCCGGGATGGACCTCGAATTCGGTCCAGTCGAAGTTCGCGCCGACCTGCCCGACGCGAGAGATGCGGAAACCCTCCTCGGTCTTGTTCAACTCCATCAGATCCTGCTTGGAACCGAAGGCGAGGGTGAAGCTTTCCGAATGCAGGTAGCAGCCATGCATCGGGTCTGCCAGATTGTCGAGCGCATAGCGATAGTTGCAATCCCAGACCGAGGTGCACAGGAAGCCGGTCCATTCGTCGGATTCCAGCTCCTTCGGCATGACCAGTTCGGGCGGTTCGGGCTGCTCGGCCGAGGGCATGTAGACGAAGACACAGTCGCTGTGCTCGGTGGCGTGGAAGCTTTCCAGCGCCTTGCGCCCCTCCAATGCGCATTCCGGCATGGCGGGCACGCGTTGCACCACGCCCTCGCCGTCCACGATCACGCCATGATAGCGGCAGCCGATATTGCCCTCGTGGATCTCGCCATAGGACAGGGGCGCGCCGCGATGGGGGCAGAAGTCCTCGATGCATTTGATCTGTCCGGCGCCGTCGCGCCAGAGCACCAGCTTGCGGCCCAGCACGATTGCGCCATAGGGCACGGTGTTCTTGATCTCGACGGATTTGGCGACCGGATACCACTGGCCCAAAAGGCCGGAGTTCACCCGTTCCTCGATCAGTGTCTTCTTGTCGATCATGGCTGAATATCCTTCGGAGGTGAGATGGAGGGAGGCGGCGACCGCCTCAGCCCTGAGCCCTGGGGATGTAGTGCAATACCCGCGCCTCGATCCGTTCCAGGACCAGGTAGAGCGCGAAACCGATCACGGTCAGCAGGATGATCGCATTGAAGACCATCGCCGCATTGGCCTGTCCGCCACCATAGGCGATCAGGTAGCCAAGCCCGCTGTTGCCGCCGACCAGCTCGCCTACGGTGATGCCGATCACGGCCAGGGTCGAGGCGATGCGCAGTCCCGCCATCAGGTTCGGCAGGGTCGACGGCATCTCGATCTTGCGGAAGATCTGCCAGCGGTTCAGCGAATAGGCGCGGGCCAGGTTGACAAGATCGCGGTCCACGGTGCGCATCGCCTGCAGCACGTTGACCAGCACCGGGAAGAACACGATCAACACCGCCACCAGCAGCTTGGGCATGGCATTGTAGCCGAACCACATGATGAAGAGCGGCGCGAAGGCGACCTTGGGCGCGATCTGCAGCGCCAGGATATAAGGCGAGAGCACCTTTTCCCAAAAGCGCGACATGCCCAGCAGATAGCCCATCGCCGCTCCGAGCGCCGAGCCGATGGCAAAACCGAGCACCGTGTAGATCGCGGTAGAGATCGTATGCCCTGCAAGCCCCTCGGACTGGTACATCCTTAGCAGTTCGGACAGGCATTGCGAGAAGGTGGGGATGATATAGCGCGGCATGTCGAGCGCCGGAGGCAGGAACTGCCAGGCCAGCAGAACCAGCCCCAATATGGCCAGCGACACCGCGGTCTGGACCCGCTTTTCGATCACGGCATAGGTCGCCTGGGAGATGCGGCCGGCCAGTCGCGCCGCGGGGCGGGTGTCATGTGTCGCATCGGTCATCTGACGAACTCGTTGGTATAAAGATCCTCGACAGGCACGGCGGTCTGGACGATGCCGTGATCGACATAGAACGTCTGCACGGCGGTCAGGCGTTCGGGGTCGAAGCCGCCCAGCGGCAGGCCTTCCTGCGCCGGATAGACCTTGGTCGCGTATTCGCGCAGGATCGCCTCGACCTCCGCCTCCTTGCCGGCGTGCTGCGGCACGAAACCGACATAGTCTGCGGCCGCCTTGGCGGGATCGGCCTCGATGTCACGGATCGCGCGCAGGACGGCGTTGACGAAACTGCCGACCATCTCGGGCTTTTCGGCAATGGTGCGATCCGAGGCGATGATGGCCTGCGCCATGGCGGGGAAGATCGTCTCGACGGGAACCTGCTCCATCTCGACGCCGGCAGCCTCGACGGCAGCGATCCATTCCGGAACGCCGGACATGCCGTCCAGCTCGCCGGCGATGGTCAGCTGGATCACCCCGCCCGGCCCCACCGACTGGATCTGCACGTCGTCCTTGGTCAGCCCGACCGAAGCCAGCGCGCCCAGCAGGTTATAATAGGTGGTATCCTGATAGGACAGCACCCCGATGCGCTTGCCCTTGAACTCCTCGGGCCCGCCGATGCCGCTGTCCTTGCGCCAGGCGAGCTGCGTCAGGCCATGCCCGCCCAGCAGCGCCACCCCCTTTACGTCCAGCCCGTTGGGACGCACCACGATCGGCGTGTCACCGATGCCGCCGCCCAGATCGGCATTGCCGACGGCGACCTGGGTGGCCACATCCGCGCCGCCCTTGCCGACGCGGAAGGTCACGTCCAGCCCGGCCTCCTCGAAATAGCCCTTGCCCTTGGCAAGCTGGAAGGGCGCGAAGGCCGGCAGGAAATCGGGGCCGGGAAAAAGATAGGTCACGGCCTGCTGCGCCTGAAGCGCAGCGGCGGAAACCAGGGTCGAGACAGCAAAGGCTGCCGAGAAAAAGACTGATTTCATGGCATTCCCCCTCATCAGGCGACGGCTTTCTCTTCCAGTTTCAGCAGCGTGAAGATCTGCGCGGCATAGTCGCCGACCTCTTTCAGCGTGCGGCGCTTCAGCGGCTCGTCGCGATGCGGCAGGTCGACCGGGATTTCCGCGAGGACGCTGCCGGGGCGCTCGGACAGGACCAGGATGCGATCCGACATCAGCACCGCCTCGGCCAGGTCATGGGTGATCAGCAGCGTGGTCTTGCGCTGCTCGGCGATGACCTTGGCGAAGCTGTTCTGGATCAGCAGCTTGGTCTGAGCGTCCAGGGCCGAGAACGGCTCGTCCAGAAGAATGATCTCGGGGTCGATGGCCAGCGTGCGCGCCAGCGCCGCGCGCTGCCGCATGCCGCCCGACAGCTGATAGGGGTAATGGTGCTCGAAGCCCTCCAGATGGCAATGCACCAGTTCCTGCATGGCGCGCGTGCGGCGGGCATGCTTGTCGACGCCGCGCGATTCCAGACCGAATTCGACATTCGAGACAATGTCGCGCCAAGGCAAAAGCAAGTCCTTTTGCAGCATGAAGCCGACATGGGGGTTGGGCCCGTTCACCCGCTCGCCCGAAACCAGAACCTCGCCCTCGGTCGGTCCATAAAGGCCGGCGGTCATGCTGAGGATGGTCGATTTGCCGCAACCCGAGGGCCCGACCACCGAAACGAACTCCCCCTGGTTGACGGTAAAGGTCACGTCCTGGACTGCGGTGACTTCCTTGCCCGTCTTGGTCGGGAAACGCTTGGTCACATGGCGGAACTCAAGCGCCATAGCCGTGATCCCGATAGGCAGCGTCGAGATCGGCATTGATCGCGGACAGTTCTTGCAGCAGCAGCGCCTCGGTCCAGTCCGTGCGGCCCGAGACCGGAGCCGGAACCCCGCGCGAGGCCAATTCGGCGGCAACCCGGGTAAAGTCATGCGTCCCGGCGGCGAACACTTCCATCAGCGCGTCTTTCAGCGCGATCTCGGCGTCGCTCAACGGCCTGCCCTGACATTGATGGGCAAGGGCGGGGCGGCTGGTATCCAGCGCACGCTGAGAGAGGCGATCCTTGAAGACGTCCATTTCTAACCTCCTGTTTTCCACCGGCCGAAGTCGCCTGGGGCAAGCCCGGTGTTTTCGTTCATTATTGAACGTTATGTTCATAATAGTAACGCCGTGACCTGGCTGTCAACAAAACTCGTCATTGGACGGCGTTCATCTTGCGCTCATGGCGTCCGATCCAGGAGGGCGGGATATGGCGACACCGGCGTGCTTGATGATATCGGATTGATTACAAAGGATTTGCCGCATCAGCGGCGATCCAGGCCGTCGATCGGCAGAACATGGCTTGGCGGCAAGACAGGAATTGTTCATTATAGAAAATATCGTTCATGGATTTTCCGGGAGGCTCCCATTCCACGCTCGACCGCCAAGCCGGCGACCGAATCGGTCATCGATCCGAATCCCAGCTATGAGGTTCCACCCGTCAGCCGCGCCTTCAGCCTGTTGCGCCATATCAGTGCCGGCAATCGCTGCCGGAACATGTCCAAGGCCGCGGCAGCTCTGGAGATGAACCGCACCACGCTCCTGCGTCTGCTGCACACGCTGGAACGCGAAGGCATGATCGAGCGCGACGAGGACGGCGGCGGCTACATCCTGTCCTATGGGCTGCTGGAACTGACGGCAAGCATGCTGTCCTCGCGCGATGTGGTGCGTCTGGCCCGACCGCTGCTGGCGCGGCTGGCGGCCGAGACCGGGCTTTCGGCGCATCTGGGCGTGCTGTCGCGAACCGATGTCATCGTTCTGGTGCGCGAGACGCCCGAAGTGCAACTGGTCAGCAATATCCGCGAAGGCAGCCGCCTGCCCGCCCATGCCACCGTCATGGGCCGGATCATCCTTGCCCATATGCCTCGCGCCGAGGTCCGCGATCTCCTGGCAGACGGGAAGCTGGCGGCGATCACCTCGCGGACGGCGGTGACCTTTGAGCAACTGGAAAGGCAGCTCGATGCCGACAGGGCCGAGGGGCTGGCCTGGTCGGTCGCCAATTATGAGGAAGGTATCGGCTCCTGCGCGGCAGTGATCCTGGACCATTCCAACCGGCCCGTCGCGGCGATCAGCCTCTCCGGCCGGCAAAGCGCCTTCGAGCCGAACAGCGACCGCCGCCAGGCAATTGCAGACGGCGTGCACAGCACTGCACAACGCCTGTCTTCGCTGCTCGGCGCGCAGGTATAGCGCGCCGGGCAGCCCCTTCTCAGCCGATGACCGAGACGTGCCAGGGAGTCAGCCAGCGCCGCAATTGCGAGATCACCGCGTAAAGCGCCAATCCCACAAGCGTCAACACCACGATGACGGCAAAGAGCTGTGGGACAGCAAGATTCTGCAAATGCATGACTGCCAGATAGCCCAGCCCTTCGCTGCCGCCGATGAATTCGCCCACGATGGCACCGATCATCGCCATCACCACGGCAACCTCGGTACCGGTCAGGACCACGGGCAAGGCCCTGGGCAGGTCGAGCATGACGAAGCGTTGCCAGGGATTGGCCTGCAACATGGTCATCACGTCCCGGTCTCCTGGATCGACCGACTTGAACGCCTGCAGCGCGTTCGAGAACACCGGGAAAAAGGCGAGTGCGGCCGCAATCACGATCTTGGATTCCAGTCCGAACCCGAACCACAGCACGAACAGCGGAGCCAGCGCAATTTTCGGGATCAGCTGCATCAGCACGATGAAGGGCTTGGCCGCCCATTCCACAGGCGGCACCCGGGCCATCACGAAGCCCAGCGTGATGCCAAGCCCCACAGCAATGCCGAAACCGGCCACCGCCTCGGTCATCGTGACGCGGGTGTGATACCACAAATCCGGGTCGGCGATCATGTCGGACAAGGCCAGCAGGATTTGCTCGGGCGCGGGCAGGACGAAAGCCGAAACCTCCGATGTCCTGACATAGGCCGACCAGCCGATCAGAAACAGCAGCACCGCGATCACGGGCAGCACGATACGCAGGGTTTTCTCTTTCATGCCGCGCCCTCCGTCAGCACCTTCCTCAGTCGTCCCACCATGTTCTGGAAGCCGGACGTGCGCTGCAGGTCCAGATCCCGGGGCCGGGGAAACGGCATCTCGATGGTTTCCACGATCCTTGCCGGCCGGGGCGCCAGCACCACCACCCGATCGGACAGGAAAGCCGCCTCGGTGATGGAATGGGTGACAAGAATCGTCGTCACCTTGGCCCGGGCGCAAACCTCCATCAGTTCCAGGTTCAGCGTATCGCGGGTCATCGCGTCCAGCGCCCCGAAGGGCTCGTCCAGCAGCAGCACCTGCGGCTCGGTCACCAGCGCCCTGGCCAGCGAGGCGCGCTGCCGCATGCCGCCGGACAGCTGGCCCGGCCGATGATCGACGAAGGCGCCAAGGCCGACGGTCTCGCAGATCCGCCGCGCCCGCGCCATGCGCTCGGCCCGGCCGATGCCCGCGATGCGCAGCGGCAGGGCAACATTCTCGGCGACGGTATACCAGGGAAACAGCCGCGCCTCCTGGAACATCATCGAAACCGGTCGTGTCGCTCCGTTCGAACGCCGGCCGGACGCCCAGACCTGCCGATCGCGGATCTGCACATTGCCCGAGGTCGGTGCTTCAAGCCCCGCGATGATACGCAAAAGCGTGGTTTTGCCGCAGCCTGAAGGGCCCAGAAGCGACAGGAACTCGCCCCTTTCAAGGCTGAGATTGGCGTTGGTGATGGCATGGACCGCGGTTTCCCCATGGCCAAATACCTTGTCCAGTCCGGAAACAACGATGTCGGGGCCTTGCGGCGACTGGTCGAAAGCCATCACGCCACCGCCCTTTCCAGCAGAGCGTTGGTGTAAAGCGTCGCCGGATCCGGTGCCGCGTCCAGCATGTCGGCGCGGTGCAGGGTCTCGACCGCATGGGCCCAGATCTCGGGCACGTTGCGAAGCAGGTTCTCCGGGCCCCTGGCCATCCAGTTCCGGGCATTGGTTTCCAGGTCGCGCTTGGCCAGTTCCGCATCACCGGCCCCGGAAATGGTGAATTTTCCGACAAGCTTCTCAAGGACCGGCCCCAGATCCTCGGCGGCAGCTATCTCGCGGGCGGATCGATGGGTGGCCTTCAGGAAAGCGATGAATTTTTCGGGGGCCGCTTCGATCTCGGCAGGATTTGCGACATAGACCTGTCCGGGCATACCGTCATCCATGGGAATGGCATGCACGTCGCTGCGCGCGGCACTGGCCAGGATCATCGACGAGGTATTGCCGACAAAGGCCCCGGCCCGCCCGGCCTCGATCAGCGCGAATGAGGCCGCGTTGTCCGCCACCTTGACCTTGCGAACCTCCTTCGGATCGATGCCGTTGTCGATCAGCAAAAGATCCAGCGTGCCCTCCATCGAGCCGCCAAGACTGGCAAGGCCAACCGTCCGTCCCTTCAGATCGGCCACGGCCTGCACCGGCTCTTGCGTCGAGGAAATCAGGAAAAACGGCGATATCTGGGCGATGGTCGCAATCGAAATCAGCGGCGCATCGTTGTTGACGCGCGAGACGAGATAGTTCGTGCCCCCGGTTCGGCCTGCATCCATCTGTCCCGCGATGACCATCTGCGCCGCCATCGCCGCCCCTTGCGCCGCTTCTATCGCCACATCCAGACCATTTTCCGCATAGTAGCCCGCAGCTTCGGCATAGAGCACGGGGGCGAAAGCCAGGGAGAATGAGAATGGAGTGATAAAACGGAATGCCGTTCCAGCCGCCGCAGCCGGACTGGCAAGCGCCAGTGTCGCGGCGGATGCGGCAGCACCGCGAAGGAAATCGCGGCGGCCAATCGTCAGTGGGTTCATGTTCGTGCGTCCTACCTGTTCTGCGCAACCGAGCCTGTGCGACAGTATGCCACGGGCAAAGCGCGCGTTTCACCAGCAAAACGCTCGAGGCGGTAGGGCTTTGGACCACTCCCCTGCAATGACATGATCATGGAGGCTGTGGAAGCAGGCTTGGCCGCTGTGGGTGCCGCCAGGGCATGAGGTCTTCGATGTGGGATCTGGGGTTCCCGTCGAGGATGGCGCGGACGGCTTCGACGAGATAGTCGACGGGGTTCACGCCGGACATGGGTCCAGCAATAGACCAGCTGCCACGAACCATTCACGCGCTTTATCTCGGTCAGCGGTGGCCGAGGTCGAGGCGCGGCAGGACGCCGCGGCACCGCCCGGCACGCCTCCGCGTCGAACCGCACGCCGCAAGCGCGGGCATCTTCCGGCGGGTCTGCCCCGGATCGAGCGGATGATCGAGCCGGATAGCCTGTCGATGCAATCCACCCTGGGCAAGCGCAACCCGCTGCATTCGACCTCGCTGGGAAAGGCGCTGCTGACCTTTCGCGACGATGACGAAATCCGCGAAAGGCTGTCGAAGATGGAGATGAAGAATCTCGCGCCTCGCACCATCACCGACCCGGACGAGCTGTTTGCGCAACTGATGCAGGCCCGCGCGCAGGGCTATGCCGAAGAAATCGAGGAAAGCGAGGCCGGCGTACGTTGCATGGCGGTGCCCGTCCTGGACCATGCCGGCAAGTCGGTCGCGGCAATCAGCATCGCCTTTCCGCTGATCCGCTTCGACGAAACGCGCAAGCCGGAATATGTCCGGCTGCTGACCGCCGCGGGACGCGCCGCTTCGACGGCCCTTGGATATGGCTGACATCCCTCACCCCACCGCTGCGCGCCATTGACGCGCATAGGCGCGCAGCGACTCGGCGCTGGCAGGTGGGGGCCGGGGCGTGCTGCGTGCGGCCGCCGCGTCGGGCAGGCACAGAAGCGCCGCGCCGACCGAGGTGCCGGTGGCCGAAGCCGCGGTTTCGACCCCCTGGCCACGCAGCGCAGCCAGCATGTCGAGAAAGTCGCCGTTTCGCGCGAAGGGGCCTTCGACGATCGTGGGCCCCTGCGCCCCGACCAGATCGAGGCAGGTCGCCGTCATCAGCGCCAGATACCAGGACAGGGCGACCATGCGCTGCCCCTCGGTCGCCGGCCGGCGGGTCCATCCCATCTTGCGGCCCCGGAACGGGCCCGAGCCCGGCTCGACCGCCGGCAGGATCATCAGGCCGGCATCCAGCACGGCGGCGCGATCCGCGTCGCAAGGCTGGGCCGTGCTGCCGGCGCGGATGATCTCGAATTCGCGCCCGCCCATGAACCGGGCCGAGGGCACGGGTCGGCCAAGCGCGTTGACATTGACCAGGACGTCGCGCGCCGGATCCAGCCGTTCACCCGCGCCGCCCACCGCCATGGCCACCACCCAGGTGCCGGTCGAGACCACCGCGAAGGGCGCCTGCCGCGCCAGCACATGCGGGAAAAGCGAGGCGTTGCTGTCATGGATGCCGACCGCGACCGGGGTGCCGGCGGGAATGCCGGTCCAGCCCGCGACCTCGGGCGACAGCCCGCCCAGCACTTCGTTCGAGCGGCGCGCCGGCGCGAAGCGGCCGGCCAGCCCCAGCCGCTCGACCAGCGGCGAGAAACGGCCCTGCCACGGATCCCAGAGATCGGTGTGGCACCCGAGCGAGGTCATGTCCGAGGCCAGTTCGCCGGTCAGCCGCCAGCCCCAGTATTGCGGATAGGTCACGACATGCGCGACGCGCCCGGCAAGTTCGGGATGGGCGGCCAGCAGCCAGTGAAGCTGCGCGCCGAGGTTCAGCCCCAGCGGCAGCCGGGGCGAGCCGGTCAGCGCGAAATCCGGCCGGATCGCGTCATAGCGCGCTGCCAGCGCATCCGGCCCGGAATGCTCGTAATCCAGCATCGGCGCCGCCACCCGGCCCTGCCGGTCCAGCAGCACGGCCGCAGCGCCATGCGTGGTGATCGAGATCGCATCCACGCCATGCTCGGCCTGGAAGGCCGCCAGATGCGTCAGGAAGAACCGCCAATGCCCATCCAGATCGACATGAGGCCAGGGCGGGCCGGGCAAGGGGCGGTTCGGGCGGGTGACGACGGCGATCTCGGCCAGCGTCCCGCCATCGACCAGCGCCAGCTTGGCATTGGTCTTGCCGATGTCGATGACGGCGACATGGGTCATGGCAGGTGGAACATCGGGATCAGGGGCACCGCCACCGGCTCGTCGTCGGGACGGGTTTCCATGATGTCGGCCATATGCGCCCACCAGCGCCGCATCACCGGATGCGCCGGCAGATCGTCCATGCCGTGATCGTCCGGGCGCCAGAGCACCGCGAACAGCGCATCGGTTTCGGGGTCGAGATGGATCGAATAGTCCCGCACCCCCGCCTGCTTCAGCAAGACCACGAGTTCGGGCCAGATCGCGTCATGGCGGCGGCGGTATTCCTCGGCCATGCCGGGCTTCAGCATCATCCGGAAAGCATGTTTCTGCATCACCGCCTCCGCGCCATGGCCCAGAGCCGCGGGAGGGCGATGACCGCGATCAGCAGCGCGCCGGTGACGATGGACATGACGATGCCGGGAACGTTCAGCAGGCCCAGGCCGAAGGTCACCAGCCCCATCACCAGCGCCGCCAGCACCACGCCCAGGACGCTGCCCGAACCGCCCAGAATGCTGACCCCGCCCAGCACGACGATGGTCACCACCTCGAGCTCGAAACCGGCGGCGATCGAGGGCCGGGTCGAGCCCAGCCGCGAGGTCAGGCAGATCGCGGCGATGCCGCTCATCAGCCCGGTGAGCAGGAACAGGGCGAAGCGGACGCGCTCGACCCGGATGCCCGAGAAGCGCGCGGCGGTGGCGTTGTTGCCGATGGCATAGACCATGCGGCCGAAGCTGGTGCGGTGCAGCAGGATGCTGAAGACCAGCGCGGCCAGGGCGAAGATCACCAGCTCGACCGTGATGACCCAGAAGACATAGCCCTGCCCGAACCAGGCGAAGCTCTCGGGGTAGCCGGTGAAGGCGCCGTCGCCCAGCACGATATAGCTGACGCCGCGAAACAGGCTCATCGTGCCGATGGTCACGACGATGGAGGGCAGGCCGAAGCCCGCGACCAGAAGCCCGTTGAACGCCCCGCAAAGCAGACCCGTCCCCAGCCCAAGCAGGACCAGCACCGGGGTCGAGGCGCCTGCCGTCATCGCCAGGCCCATCACCGTCGAGGCCAGCGCGATGATCGCACCCACGGAAAGGTCGATCTCGCCGGCGACGATCAGCATGGCCATGGCGAAGGCGATCATCGCCTTTTCGGTGAAGTTGAAGCTGGCGTCCGACAGGTTCCACGGATCGAGGAAATAGGGCGAGGCCAGCGTGTTCAGGATGAAGATGGCGATGGCGACGACCAGCAGCAGCGCCTCCCAGCTTTTCAGCGCGCGGGCGGCGGGGCTGGTCAGGCGGTCGGGAATGTGGCGTCCGTTGATCGCGGTGGTCATGTCCGATGCTCCGCCTGTTTCAGGATGATGCGGCCGGGATCGCGGCGGCTGGCCGCGTTGAAGGCGATGGCCAGAAGGATCGCGCTTCCCGAGATCGCCATCTGCCAGAAGGGCGAGATGCCGACGACCGGCAGCGCGTTCTTGATGATGCCCAGGAACAGCGCGCCCATGACCGCCCCGGCGACCGAGCCGGCGCCGCCCGCGATGGCGATGCCCCCGATCACGCAGGCCGCGACCACGTCAAGCTCGAACCCCGCGGCGATGTCGACATAGGCCACGGCATAGCGCGCGACCCAGAGATAGCCGGTCAGCCCGGCCAGCGCGCCGGAAAGCACAAAGGCCGCGCATTGCGTGCGCCCGACCGAGATGCCGGTATAGACCGCGGCATGGGGATTGCCGCCGACCGCATAGAAGGCGCGGCCCAGCGACGTCCGCGTCAACAGCAGCGCCATGGCCGCGATGCCGGCAAGGCCGATCCAGGCCATGACCGGCAGGCCCAGGACGACGGTGCGGGGGAATGCCTTGAACGCGTCGCTCATCTGATGGGCGTTGATCCAGGCGCCGCCGGTCATCAAGAAGATCGAGCCGCGATAGATCGTCATCGTGCCCAGCGTGACGACGATGGACGGAATGCCCAGCCGCCAGACCAGCAGCCCGTTCACCGCCCCCAGCGCCGCGCCCAGCAGGACCACCGCCAGCAGGATCACCGGCAAGGGCACCCCGGCCCCGTTCATCAGCGCCGCGACCATGCCGCACAGGGCCAGGTTGGCCGCGACCGACAGGTCGATGCATTTCGTCAGGATCACCGCCATCTGACCCAGCGCCAGCAGGATCAGCGGCGAGGTATCGGTCAGCACCCGCGCCAGGTTGCGCGGCGCGACGAAGCCGGGAAAGCGGCTGGCGATGGCGGCCAGCAGCGCCAGGATGGCCAGGGCCAGGATCGTCTCGCGCGATTTCAGCATGCTCATGCGGCTTCTCCTTCGCCGGGACGCGGGGCATCGCGGTCCAGGCCGACCGCGGCGCGCACCAGGTTTTCCGGCGTCATGCGCTCGCCCGCGAACTCGCCGGCGATGCGGCCCTCGCGCATGACGATGACGCGGTCGGACATGCCCAGCACCTCGGGGATCTCGCTGCTGACCATGATCACCGACAGGCCCTGCGCCGCCAGTTCGGACATGAAGTCATGCACGGCGGCCTTGGAGCCGATGTCGATGCCCTTGGTCGGCTCGTCCAGGATGATGACGCGCGGCCGCGTGGCCAGCCATTTGGCGATGACGACCTTCTGCTGGTTGCCGCCCGACAGCAGCGCCACGTCCTGATCGAGGCTCGCCGCCCGCAGGTCCAGCCGCTGGGTGTATTCGCGGGCCAGCGCGAATTCCTCGGCCAGCCGCAGGAAGCCCGCCCGGCTGGTGCGCGCCAGCGACGGCAGGGTGACGTTCTGAAAGATCGGCAGCCCCTTCACGGCGCCTTGCCGGCCGCGATCCTCGGGCACATAGACGATGCCGGCCTCGACGGCCTGCGCGGTCGAACGGATGACCCGCACCCTGCCCTCGATCCGGCAGGCGCCTTTCGAGGGCCGGGTGATGCCGAACAGCGCCTGCATCACCTCGGAGCGTCCGGCGCCGACCAGCCCGTAAAAGCCCAGGATCTCGCCGCGATGCAGGGTGAAGGTGATGTCCGCGAACTCGGTCGGGTGGCTGTAGCCTGCCACGGTCAGCACCGGCTCGCCGATCCGGGCCGGGCGTTTGGGATAGATCTGATCGACCGGGCGGCCGACCATCATCCGCACCAGATGGGCCTCGGTCACATCCTCCATCTGCCCCTGGTCGACGAACTGGCCGTCGCGGAACACGGTCCAGCGGTCGGCGATGCGGAAGATCTCGTCGAACTTGTGGCTGATGAACAGGATCGCCTTGCCCTGCGCCCTGAGCTTCTCCACCAGCTCGTAAAGCTCGGCGATCTCCTTGTGCGACAGCGCGGCGGTCGGCTCGTCCATGATGACGACGCGGGCGTCGATGGAAAGGGCGCGGGCGATGGCGACCAGGTGCTTGCTGGCGATGCCCAGGTCGCGCAGCCGCGCAGCCGGATTCAAATCGGCGCCGATGCCGGCCAGGATGGCGCGGGCGCGGGCGCGCATGGCCCGCCGGTCGATCAGGCCCCAGCGGTTGCGGGGCGCATGGCCGATGAAGATGTTCTCGGCCACCGTCAGCTCGTCGAACAGCACGGTTTCCTGATGGATCGCCGTCACCCCCGCCGCGCCTGCCGCCTGGGCGGTGGGAAAGGCGACGGGCTGGCCATCCACCAGGATCTCGCCCTCGTCGGGCTGGTAGATGCCGGTCAGGATCTTGACGATGGTGGACTTGCCCGCGCCGTTCTCGCCGATCAGCGCCGTCACCTGGCCGGGGTAGAGATCGAGCCGCACCCCGTCGAGCGCGCGCACGCCGGGAAATGTCTTGACGATGCCGCGCAGCGACAGCACCGGGGCCGCGCCGTCCTGCGGCCGATACTCAGCCTGCATGATCACATCCTTTAAGGCGGGGCTCCCCGGCACGCCCTGCGCACCGGGGGCATTCCGGCGATCAGAAGATCGAACTGAACTGGTCGATGTTGCCGGCATCGTAGACGAAGGGGTCGGCCATGGCGGCCTCGGTGTTCTCGTCCAGCGTGATCTCGCCCATGCGGCCGATCGGGATGGTGGCGCCCGGCTCGGCCTTGGCGTCGCCCTTGGCCAGGTGATAGGCGGCCATGGTCGCCGAATAGCCCAGGTCGATCGGGTTCCAGATCGCGAAGCTCTTCGATGCTCCCGATTTGACGTGCCCCGCCATTTCCGACGGCAGGCCCAGGCCGGTGACGTTCACCTCGCCGATCTTGCCTGCATCGGTGACGGCCTGCGCCGCGGCGACGATGCCCACCGAGGTCGGGGCGATGATCGCCCTGAGGTTCGGATAGGTCTGCATCAGGCCCTTCGCCTCGCGATAGGACTTGTCGGCCAGGTCGTCGCCATAGACCGTCCCCACCACCTTGACGTTCGGGTAGTCGCCCGCGACCTTGTTCATCTCGGCGATCCAGGTGTTCTGGTTGGTCGAGGTGGTGGTGGCCGAAAGCACCGCGACCTCGCCGCCCTCGGGCGGCAGGTGATCGGCGGCCAGCTTGATGATCGTGTTGCCGATCAGCGGCGCGGAGGACGGGTTCAGCTGCATCTGGCGCCCCGCCGGCGCGACGCCGGAATCCCAGCTGATGACGGTGATGCCGCGCTGCATGGCCTTTTTCAGCGTGGGCACCAGCGCATCGGTGTCATTGGCGCTGATGGCGATGGCGTCGACCCTTTGCGCGATCAGGCTGTTGATGACCTCGATCTGGCCCTCGGCCGTGGTGTCGGTCGGACCGGTATAGATGATCTCGACATCGCCGAGCTCGGTCGCGGCTTCCTGGGCACCCTTGTTGGCCGCCTCGAAAAAGCCGATGCCAAGCGCCTTGGCCACCAGCGCGATGCGCAGGTTCTCGGCTTGGGCGGTGCCGGTCATCAGCGCGCCGGCGATGGCGGCTGTGGTCAGGATCTTGCTCATAATGCTCATGTCTTCCTCCCCTATGAGCGGTGTCGCGCCTTACTCCTCGGCGCGTTTCTTCCGGTTCGACGCCGCCGGCTCGACCACGATCAGGCGGATCTCGGCCGCCTCCAGCATCTTGGCGGCGCGGTCCTCGATCCCGTCATCGGTGATGACGGTGTGGATGCGCGTCAGCGGGCAGAGCAGCAGGCTGGAACGCTGGCGGAACTTCGAGCTGTCGGCCAGCACCACCAGCTCGTCGGCCTGGTCGATCAGCTTCTGCTCGGCCTGGACCAGCAGCGGATCGCCCTCCATCAGCCCCAGCGGCCCCAGGCCGCGGCAACCCATGAACATCAGCCGGGCATAGAAATGGTTGCTGCCGTCCTCGTCGAAGGGCGACAGGATGATGTTCTGTTCGCGATAGATGGCGCCCGCCGGAACCAGCACGGTGTTCTTGGAATGCTTGAGCAGGTGCTCGGCGATGGGAAAGCTGTTGGTAAAGACCTGCAGCCGCCGGGTGGACAGCGGATGCACCATCTGGAAGGTGGTGGTGCCGCCGTTGATGATGATGGCATCGCCATCCTGGCACAGCTCGACCGCCGCCTGGGCGATTGCGCGTTTCTGAGCGATATTGATCGTCTGATCGACCGCGAAGGGTCGCGCATTGATCCCGGCGAATTGCGGCGGCGCAATGGCCTCGGCCCCGCCGCGCACCCGCCGCAGCTTCTTGCCGACATGCAGCTGGGCAATGTCGCGCCGCACCGTCGCCTCGGAAGCGCCGGTCAGCGCACAAAGATCGGCGACGGTCACGACCGGCCGTTCCTGCACGGCGGACAGAATGATGCGGTGGCGCTCGGATTCCAGCATGTCTCACTCCCTTGGCGACTCAGTTTCCATCATTTACGCGCATTGTCAATCAATTTTGATCGCATTTTCTGGTGTTGATGCGGGATTATGATCGAATATGATTGAAAATGATTGACGGCAAGGCCGCCGCAGGGTTATGTGCATCCTGACCGCGCGGCAAGCCGCCGCCCGCAGGGGGAGGATCGCATGACCACGACAATGACCGCCAACCGCTTGGAAAACCTGTGGGATGACGCCAGGGCGGCATCCATGAGCGAATCGGAAAAGCTGCTTTATCGCTCGAACCTGCTCGGCTCGGACAAGCGCGTCACCAATTACGGGGGCGGCAATACCTCGGCCAAGGTGATCGAGACCGATCCGCTGACCGGCGAACCCGTCGAGGTGCTTTGGGTCAAGGGCTCGGGCGGCGATATCGGCTCGATGAAGATGGATGGTTTCGCCACGCTCTACATGGACCGGCTGCAGGCGCTGAAGGGCAAGTATCGCGGCCCCGCGCATGAGGACGAGATGGTCGGCTACCTGCCCCATTGCACCTTCGGGCTGAACCCGCGCGCCGCCTCGATCGACACGCCGCTGCATGCCTATGTGCCCCGTCGCCATGTCGATCACGTACATTCCGACGCGATCATCGCCATCGCGGCCTCGGTCGATTCCAGGGCGCTGACGGCCGAGATCTTCGGCGACGAGATCGGCTGGCTGCCCTGGAAGAAGCCGGGCTACGAGCTGGGCCTGTGGCTGGAGCGATTTGCCGCCGAGAACCCGCAGGCCAAGGGCTGCGTGCTGGAAAGCCATGGCCTGTTCACCTGGGCCGACGATGCCAGGGAATGCTATCTGACCACCCTGTCGGTGATCAACCGCGCGGCCGAATGGCTGGAGCGGAAATCGGCAGGCAAGCCCGCCTTTGGCGGCGCCTGCCGCCCCACCCTGCCCGCGGCGCAGCGACGCGAGATCGCCGCCCGGCTGATGCCGGCGATCCGGGGCCTGATTTCCCGGGACCGCCACAAGGTCGGCCATTTCGACGATCAGCCCGCGGTGCTGGAGTTTGTCGGCTCGACCATGCTGGAGGGGCTGGCACCCCTGGGCACCTCCTGCCCGGACCATTTCCTGCGCACCAAGATCCGGCCGCTGGTCGTCGATTTCGACCCCGCCAACCCGGATCTGGACGCGACCATCGCCGGCCTTGAAAAGGCCGTCGCCGATTACCGCGCCGATTACACCGCCTATTACGACCGCTGCAAGCACCCCGACAGCCCCGCACTGCGCGACCCCAATGCCGTGGTCTACCTGGTGCCGGGCGTCGGCATGATCACCTTTGCGCTGGACAAGGCCACGGCGCGCATCTCGGCCGAGTTCTACGTCAACGCCATCAACGTGATGCGCGGGGCCAGCGCGGTGTCCACCTATCAGGGCCTGCCCGAGCAGGAAGCCTTCGACATCGAATACTGGCTGCTGGAGGAGGCGAAGCTGCAGCGGCTGCCAAAGCCGAAATCGCTGGCCGGGCGGGTGGCGCTGGTCACCGGCGGCGCGGGCGGCATCGGCGCCGCCACGGCCGAGCGTTTCCTGCGCGAAGGCGCCTGCGTGATGCTGGCCGATATCGATGCCGATGCCCTCAGGCGCGCGCATGACGGGCTGGCCGGCAGCTTCGGCCCCGACGCGATCCGCTCGGTTTCGGTGAACGTCACCGACGAGAACCAGGTCGCAAGCGCCTATGCCGAAACGGCGGTCGAGTTCGGCGGCATCGACATCCTGGTGTCGAATGCCGGGATCGCCTCTTCGGCCCCGGTCGAGGAAACCTCGCTGGCGTTGTGGAACAAGAACATGGACATCCTCTCCACCGGCTATTTCCTGGTCTCGCGCGAGGCGTTCCGCCTGTTCCGCATCCAGAAGATCGGCGGCTCGGTGATCTTCGTCGCCTCCAAGAACGGTCTGGCGGCCAGCCCCAATGCCAGCGCCTATTGCACCGCCAAGGCGGCCGAGATCCATCTGGCCCGCTGCCTGGCCCTGGAGGGGGCCGAGGCGGGGATCCGCGTCAACGTGGTGAACCCCGACGCCGTGCTGCGCGGCTCGCGCATCTGGGAGGGCGAGTGGCTGGACCAGCGCGCCTCGACCTATGGCACCGACAAGGAGGGGCTTGAGGAGATGTATCGCCAGCGGTCGATGCTGAAACGCTCGGTCCTGCCCGAGGACATTGCCGAGGCCGCCTATTTCCTTGCCAGCGACCTTTCCGCGAAGTCGACCGGCAATATCCTGAACGTGGACGCCGGCAACGTCCAGGCTTTCACCCGGTGACGACCATGATCGAGAAAACCGTGATCGAGGCGGAAAACGCCGCCCGCGAGGCCGATCTGCAGGCCGATTACCAGGCCCTTGGCGCTCGTCTTGCGCGCCGGGGCGTCGATATCGAGGCGTTGACCGCCCGCGCCATGTCCTTCGGCGTCGCCATCCCCAGCTGGGGGACCGGCACCGGCGGCACCCGCTTCGCCCGGTTTCCCGGCGAGGGCGAGCCGCGCGGCATCATGGACAGGCTGGACGATTGCGGCACCATCCACCAGCTCACCGCCGCGACGCCGCGGGTCAGCCTGCATATCCCCTGGGACAAGGAAGACCCGTCGCTGCTGCGCGAAAAGGCCGAGGAGGTCGGGCTGGGCTTCGACGCCATGAACTCGAACACCTTCCAGGACCAGCCCAGGCAGGCGCGCAGCTACAAGTTCGGCTCGCTCTCGCATACCGACCCGGAGACGCGCCGGCAGGCGGTCGAGCACAACCTGGAATGCATCGAGATCGGCCGGGCCATCGGATCCAGGGCGCTGACCGTCTGGATCGGCGACGGCTCGAACTTTCCCGGCCAGACCTCGCTGTCGCGGCAGTTCGACCGCTATCTCGACTCGATGAAGGCGATCTATGCCGGGCTGCCCGAGGACTGGCGGATCTTTTCCGAGCACAAGATCTATGAGCCGGCCTTCTATTCGACCGTGGTGCAGGACTGGGGCACCAGCCTGATGACCGCGCAGGAGCTGGGTCCGCAGGCGCAATGCCTGGTGGACCTGGGCCATCACGCCCCGAACGTCAATATCGAGATGATCGTGGCGCGGCTGGTGCGGGCCGGCAAGCTGGGCGGCTTCCATTTCAACGACAGCAAATATGGCGACGACGACCTGGACAGCGGCACCATCGAGCCCTTCCGCCTGTTCCTGGTCTTCAACGAGCTGGTCGAGCTGGAGGACACGCCCGGCCTCGACCTGGCCCATATGATCGACCAGAGCCACAATGTCACCGATCCGATCGAAAGCCTGATCGTCTCGGCCGGCGAGATCCAGCGCGCCTTCGTGCAGGCTTTGCTGGTCGACCGCGCGGTGCTGGAGGGCTTCCGGGCGGAAAACGATGCGCTGATGGCGGCGGCGACGCTGCGCGCGGCCTTCCGCACCGATGTCGAGCCGATCCTGCAAATGGCACGGCTGCGCGCCGGCGCGGCCATCGATCCGGTCGCGACCTTCCGCGCCTCGCGCTATCGCGCCCGCGTCGCCGCCCAGAGACCCAAGGCCGTGTCCGGGGGCGGAGGCATCGTCTGACTTCACCTCGATCCGCCCACAAAGGACGAACGCGAGACCTCCCCCCAGGCTCAGCCAATAGATTATCAGTATTCCGATATTCGGAACATCTGTTCACCGAAGCAGCTGTATATATGCTTGCTTATTCCTCCAAACATTCGGGTCGCTGGGCCCGTCGCCGCCCTGGGGCGGGGTCCGGTGATTTTGGCGAACTTTCCGGCCCCGTTCTGCGCCGGCGCACCGGTGACCAGCAGGGCGCCGAGGATCAGCGCGACTGACATGGTCCTGCGGATCGGACATCCCCCGCCCGGCTCTGGCGCGAATCATCCGGCTCCGCGCGGCGGCGGAGACCCGGTTTCCCTATAGCCGCGGGCTGTTTCCGCCGTTCGTCCTCTCTGTATCCGTGTGTTTCCCGAAAAAGCGAATTTGTAACGAAGCATTTCTCGTCGCCTTTCAGAAACAATTCCTTACAAAACTCTGCGTGCGTCCGGACGATTGATGGGCATCATGGTTTCGGGTGGCGGCAAGACGCCGCCCAAAGACAGGTGACAGGACGCGAAGATGGCCAGCAAGACCCTAGCCGAAGCCCGGCGGCGCATGACGCCTTGCGCGGCGCGGATGGTGTCGTCCAGCCTGATCGGGTTCGGCGGCGAAAGCCTGGTCTTTCGGCCGGGCCATGTTCGCGGCGGCCTGCTGGACCTGGTGCCGAATCCGGCCGTCGCCGACGCCCCTTGCGACGGCCTTCCACTGGCCGGCGCGTCTCGGGAAGGGCGGGCCGGATGACGCTGGACCACGACCACGACTGGCCGACAAGGCTGTTCGGCGCGCTCATCTGGTTCGCCATGACGCTGGCGCTCAGCGTCGAGGTCTGTGCGCTGATCGGCTGGGCCTTCGGCCATGCCGGGCGCGGCGCCGCCATCGGCGGGCTGCTGAACGGGCTGTTCTGGCTCTGGGTGCTCTGGGACAGCGCGGAGAACCGGCGATGAAACCGCCCCCTCCCGCCCCGGCGCAACCTGTGGCAGGCTGAACCGAACCAATCCGTTTTCGACCAGGGATTATCCGCATGAACTTTCGCTCGTTTCTTCTGGGCCTCGTCCTGGCCGCCCTTTCCGTTGCGGGGCAGGCCGAAGCCCAGCAGCCGCCGGCATCCGGCCCGAAGGAAGTCGGCGTCGTCGCGGTCAAGGCTGAATCCGTGCCGCTGGTCAGCACCCTGCCCGGCCGGGCCGTGGCGCGCGACGCGGTGGATATCCGCCCGCGGGTGGACGGTTTCGTGACCGAGGTGCTTTACAATCCCGGCCAGCCGATCAAGGCGGGCGATCCGATGTTCCGGATCGACCCGACCACCTACGAGGCCGCGGTCGAGGAGGCGCGGGCCAATCTCGCTTCCGCCAAGGCGGCCGTGCCGCAGGCCGAGGCCGCCTATGAACGGGCGCGCAGGCTGCAGGGCTCGGGCTCGACCCAGGCGGCGCTGGAACAGGCCCAGGCCACGATGGAGCAGGCGCAGGCCGCCGCCACTGCGGCCGAGGCGGCGCTGAAGCTGGCCGAAACGCAGCTGTCCTGGACCACGATCGCCAGCCCGCTGGACGGGCTGCCCTCGGTCGCCGCGGTCTCGCCGGGCGACCTGGTGACCTCGGGGCAAAGCGACGCGCTGGCGACGGTGACGCAGCTCGACCCGATCGACGTGGACATGTACGAACCCTCGGCCCGGCTGCAGCGCATCCGCGACCGCATCGAGTCGGGCCAGATCGAGATGAGCCAGACGCTGAAGGCGCAGCTGACGCTGGAGAACGGCGCGACCTATGCCGCCACCGGCGAGATGGTGGCGCCGGGCTATACCGTCTCGACCTCGACCGGGGCCATCGACTTCCGCTTCCGCTTCGACAATCCCGAGCGCCGCATCCTGCCCGGCATGTTCGTGCGCGGGACCATCGAGATCGGCCGGATCCAGGCGATCCTGGTGCCGCAGATGGCCGCGACGCGCAGCCGCGACGGCACGCTTTCGGCCTGGGTGGCCGAGGATGGCAAGGCCGCGAAGCGCGTGCTGACCGAGGAGGGCGTGCATCAGAACAGCTGGATCGTCACCGCCGGGCTGCAAGCAGGCGATGCGCTGATCGTGAACGGCATCACCGGCCTGGCCGAGGGCGCCGAGATCGCCGCCACCCCCGTCGAGATCGACGAGAACGGCGTGGTCCGCGACCTGCCGGCGACGCAGGCGGAGTGATCCGATGGCCCGTTTCTTCATCCACCGGCCGGTCTTTGCCTGGGTTCTGGCCATCATCACCATGCTGGCCGGGGTCTATGGCCTGTCCAGCCTGCCCATCGCGCAATATCCCGACATCGCGCCGACCACCGTGCGCATCAGCGCCACCTATACCGGCGCCTCGCCCGACATCGTCGAGAACTCGGTGACCTCGATCATCGAGGATGGCATGACCGGGCTTGACGGGCTGACCTACATGACCTCGACCTCGTCGCAGGGGTCGAGCTCGATCTCGCTGACATTCGACGACAGCGTGGACCCGGACATCGCCCAGGTGCAGGTGCAGAACAAGCTGCAGCTGGTGACCTCGCAACTGCCCGACGCCGTGCAGAGCCGGGGGGTCTCGGTCACGCGCTCGACCTCGTCGATCCTGCTGGTGGGGGCGCTGACCTCGACCGACGGCAGCATGACCTCGCTGGAACTGGGCGATCTGGTCGCGCAGGTCATCGAGGACCCGGTCAAGCGCACCGCCGGCGTCGGCTCGATCAACAGCTTCGGCTCGGGCTATGCGATGCGGATCTGGCTCGATCCCGACCGGATGCTGCAATACCAGGTCACGCCCTCGGACGTGGTCTCGGCGGTCAGCGAACAGAACACCAACGTCACCGTGGGCAGCCTCGGCAGCCAGCCGACGATCAAGGGCCAGCAGCTGAACGTACCGCTTTCGGCGCAGTCGCAGCTGACCTCGGTGCGCGAGTTCGAGCGCATCCTGCTGCGCACCGACAGCGACGGCGCCACGGTGTTCCTGGGCGACGTGGCCGATATCGAGATCGGGCAGGAGGATTACGGCTCGTCCTCGCGCTACAACGGCATGCCGGCGGCGGGCTTCGGCGTGAACCTGGCCACGGGCGCGAACGCCGTCGATACGGCCGCCGCTGTGCGCAACGTGCTGGACGGGCTGCAAGCCTCGCTGCCGGCCGGGGTGCAGATCGTCTATCCCTACGACACCTCGCCCTTCGTCGAGGAATCCATCAACCAGGTCTATCACACGCTGATCGAGGCGGTGGTGCTGGTCTTCCTGGTCATCCTGGTCTTCCTGCAAAGCTGGCGGGCGACGCTGATCCCGACGCTGGCGATCCCGGTGGTGCTGCTGGGCACCTTCGGGGTGCTGTCCTTCTTCGGCATGTCGATCAACACGCTGACCATGTTCGCCATGGTGCTGGCCATCGGCCTTCTGGTGGACGACGCCATCGTCGTGGTCGAGAATGTCGAGCGGGTGATGGAGGAGGAAGGCATCGGCCCGGTCGAGGCGACCGAGAAGAGCATGGACGAGATTTCCTCGGCGCTGATCGGCATCGTGCTGGTGCTGTCGGCGGTGTTCCTGCCGATGGCCTTCATGTCCGGCTCGACCGGGGTGATCTACCGCCAGTTCTCGGTCACCATCATCTCGGCCATGGTGCTGTCGCTGGGCGTCGCGCTGATCCTGACCCCGGCCATGTGCGCCACGCTGCTGAAGCCGCGCGGCCATGGCGGCGGCATCGCGCCCGCGCGCTGGTTCAACCGCAGCCTGGACCGCGCCACGAACGGCTATGCCGGGGTGGTGGGCGCCTTCGTGCGCCGGCCCTTCCGCTTCCTGGTCGTGCTGCTGGCCTTCGGCGCCGGGGCATACATGCTCTATCAGAAGCTGCCCGGCTCGTTCCTGCCGTCCGAGGACCAGGGCGTGCTGATGGTCATGGTCGAGACCCCCGAGGGCTCGACCGCCGAGCGCACAAGGGCGCTGGTCGAGGAGGTCGAGCAATATGTGCTGGGCGAGGAAAGCGACACCGCCGAAAGCGTCTTCGCGGCGCTCGGCTTCGGCTTCGGCGGCTCGGGCGCGCGCAATGCGATGATCTTCATCAAGCTCAGGGATTTCGACCAGCGCGAGGGTTTCGACGCCGCCTCGATGGCGACGCGGGGCAACATGAGGTTCATGTCGAACAAGAACGGACAGGTGTTCTTCATGCAGCCGCCGGCCATCCAGGGCATGGGCAATACCGCCGGCTTCACCATGCAGCTGATCGACCAGGCGGGCAACGGGCAGGAGGCGCTGGCCGCGGCCGCCGACGAACTGGTCCGGCAGGCGACGCAGGACGGCCGCGTCACCAGCCTGCAGGGCAATGACGCGCCCTTCGAGACCTCGCGCCGCATCGACATCGACCAGCAGAAGGCCGCGGCCTATGGCCTGTCGATCTCGGACCTGAACACCACGCTGTCGGTGATCTTCGCCAGTGCGAACGTCAACGATTTCTCGCTGGGGGCCGAGCTGCGCCCGGTGATCGTCCAGGGCGCGGCGGGGGCGCGCATGCAGTCCGACGACATCGAGAAATGGTATGTCAGGAACAGCGACGGCGACATGGTGTCCTTCGCCGCCTTCACCGCGCAGGAATGGGACCAGCAGGCGCAGAGCCTGGCGCGCTATGGCGGCACCCGTTCGATGGAGATTTCCGGCGCCGCGGCGCAGGGCGTCTCCTCGGGCACCGCGATGGAGGTGATGGAGGAGCTGGTCGCCGGCATGGATGGCGGCTACGGCACCGCCTGGACCGGGCTGTCCTATCAGGAGCGGCTGTCGGGCAACCAGGCGCCGATGCTGTTCGCGCTGTCGGCCCTGGTGGTGTTCCTTGCGCTGGCGGCGCTTTACGAAAGCTGGTCGGTGCCGCTTTCGGTGATGATGACCGTGCCCATCGGCATTGTCGGCGCCATGGCGGCGGCGCTGGCCTTCGGCCAGTCGAACGACGTCTATTTCAAGGTCGGCCTGCTGACCACCATCGGGCTTGCGGCGCGCAACGCCATCCTGATCGTGGAATTCGCCGAGATGCTGCACCGGCAGGGCAAGCCGCTGCTGGAGGCCGCGGTCGAGGCATCGCGCATGCGGCTGCGTCCGATCCTGATGACCACGCTGGCCTTCATGCTGGGCGTCCTGCCCCTGGCGCTGGCCAGCGGCGCGGGCGCGGCGGCGCAGCACTCCATCGGCATCGGCGTGCTGGGCGGGATCGCGGCCTCGGCGGTGATCGGCATCTTCCTTGTCGCCGTCTTCTACGTCGCGGTCCTCAGGACCGTGCAGCATTTCACCAGCAAGAGAGCCAAGACGTGATTTCCCCTTCCCGATTCCTCGGCCCGGCGCTGCTGCTTCTGGCGGCGGGCTGCACGGCCGTCGGCCCCGATCCCAACGACCGACCCGCGATCCCCGTGCCCGCGACCTTCGCCGAAGGCGAGACCGCATCCGCCGGCAAGGTCGCCACCCGCGCCTTCTGGGCCGAATATCGCGACCCGGTGCTGAACGAGCTGATCGCGCGCGGGCTGAAGCAGAACCTGGACGAGGCCGCCGCGCGCGAGCGCATCCGCGCCGCCGCCGCCGACCTGCGCGGCACCGGGGTGCTGGCGGCGCAGACCTCCGGTTCGGCCGATGCGTCGCGCGAACGCGGCTCCACGGCGGGCGCGGCGGTGCAGAACGTTACCACCTCCAGCCTTGGCGCGAATTTCGTCTTCGACCTGTTCGGCGGCGCCCGGCGCCAAAGGCAGGGCGCGGCGGCCAGCCTCGAGGCCGCCAAGGCGGATCTGGGCACCGCCCGGCTGGCCTGGATCGCCGAGCTGATCGATGCCTATAGCGACGCGCGCTATTACCAGCAGGCGCTGGCGCTGACCCGGCAGACGGTTTCGAGCCGCGAGGAAACCGTCCGCATCACCCGCGAGCAGCGCGAGTTCGGCGTGGTCAGCGAATTCGACATGGCCCAGGCCGAGGCGCTGCTGGCGGCCGCGCGGGCCGAGATCCCGGGCTATCAGGCACAGTTCGACGCGCAGGTTTTCAGCATCGCGACGCTGCTCAATGAACCGGCCAGCTCGGTTCAGGCGCAGATGCGGCGCGGCTCGGGCCAGCTCCGCATTCCCGGCAGCGCCCGCGCCGGCGTGCCGGCGGATCTGCTGCGCAACCGGCCCGATGTGCGATCGGCCGAATACGACCTGGCCGCGGCGCTGGCGGCGGTGGGGGTGGCGACGGCCGACCTGCTGCCCTCGCTGACGCTGACGGGGTCGGTCAGCGAAAGCGGCGGGGCGAAGACCTGGGGCTTCGGCCCGGCGATCTCGTTTCCGGTGCTGAACCAGGGCGCGCTGCAGGCCACCCGCGCGCGGCGCATCGCCGAGGGGCGCGAGGCCGAGATCGCCTGGCGGGCCAGCGTGTCGCAGGCGGTCGAGGACGTGCAGGTCGCGCAATCGAACCTGCGCCGCTATCGCCAGCAGGCCGCGGCGCTGGAAGGCGCGGCAGCGGCCTATGACCGCGCCTATCGGCTGGCCCGGACCAGCTTTGCCGAGGGCGGGCTGGCGCTTCTGGACCTGCTCGATTCCGACCGCTCGACGGCCAGCGCCCGGCTCTCGGCCGCCTCGGCCCGCAACCAGGCCGCCAAGGAATGGGCGGCGCTGCAGATCGCCACGGGCGCCGGTGCCGGAGAGGTGGTGCTGGTCAGGCGCTAGCGCCGGCGCCGCATGGTGAGTTGATCTGCGCGTGATGCGATCGCTTTGCGAGTCTTCCGGACTGCGATGCGCAAATGGCCTGATGGGATGCACGGTGCAGGTCTGCTGAACCCGCCGCCTGGGGCAGGCCGGGACGGTCGAGAGGACGCGCCCCCGAGCCACCACCAGCAGGAAGGCGCCGGTTGCAGTTCCCGATGCTCGCCCGTCTCGGGTCTGGGCAGCGCGTGGTTGCGGTGGTCGACCACACCGCCACGCGCCGCGGGCTCGACAACCGCCGGTGCCGTGCCGCCGGGATAGCGGTAGATATGCGGACGGCACGATTGCTAGGCCAGCTGATACGTTGTCTTCACCACCGTGTAGAACTCGGCAGCATAGCGGCCCTGTTCCCGCGGACCGAAGGACGAGCCCTTACGCCCTCCGAACGGCACATGATAATCGACGCCTGCGGTCGGAAGATTCACCATGACCATCCCCGCCTCGACCCTGCGGCGGAATTCCGAGGCGTGTTTCAGGCTGCCCGTGCAGATGCCGGCCGAAAGGCCGAATTCCGTGTCGTTGGCAATCGCCAGTGCCTCGTCGAAATCCTCGACCTGGATGACGGAAGCGCAGGGGCCGAAGATTTCCTCGCGGTTGATGCGGGCGTCGTTCGTCGTGTTCAGGAACAGGGCCGGGGCCTGGTAGAAACCGGGCTTGTCCAGCTCCAGCCGCTCGCCGCCAAGCACCTCGGCGGCTTCGCTTCGGGCCAGGTCCACATAGGCAAGGTTGGAATCAAGCTGGCGCTGATCGACCACCGGCCCGATCTGGGTATCCGGCTGCAAGGCATCCCCGACGCGCAGGGCCCGCATTTCGCGGCCAAGCCTCTCGACAAAGGCATCGTGGATGCCTTTCTGCACGATCAGCCGCGAAGACGCCGTGCAACGCTGCCCGGTCGAGAAGAAGGCGCCATTCAGGCAGGCCTGAACCGCGGTCTGCAGATCGGCGTCGTCCATCACGACCATCGGATTCTTGCCGCCCATCTCAAGCTGGACCTTCCGGCGCAGGGTGCCGCATGTCGCGGCGATGCGCGAGCCGGTCGCCACCGAACCCGTGAAGGACACCGCATCGATTCCCGGATGCGACACCAGGGCATCGCCCAAGACCGATCCCTGCCCCATCACCAGGTTGAAGACGCCGGCCGGGCAGCCATGCTTGTGCAGAAGCTGCGCGATCACATGGGCGCAGCCCGGCGTCAGTTCGGCGGGCTTCAGCACCACGCAATTGCCATAGGCAAGCGCGGGCGCGATCTTCCAGGCCGGGATGGCGATCGGAAAGTTCCAGGGCGTGATCAGGGCGATGACGCCCAAAGGCTCTCTGGTGACGGCGACGTCAATGCCGGGGCGGACCGACTGCTGGGCATCGCCGGCGACGCGCAGCGCCTCTCCGGCAAAGAACTTGAAGACCTGGCCCGCGCGGACGGTCTCGCCCATCGCCTCGGGCAGGGTCTTGCCTTCTTCCCGTGCAAGGAGGCGCCCGATCTCTTCCTTGCGCGCCAGCAATTCGGTGCCGACGGCATCAAGCAGGTCGTGCCGGACCTGCGGACCGGCCGCCGCCCAAGCCGGAAAGGCCGACCGGGCAGCGTGGACGGCCTGATCGACCGCGGCGCGGTCCGCAGAGGCAAAGAACCCGATGATGTCGCGGGTATCGGAAGGGTTCACATCGGGGCGGCAGTCGCCGTCCGGCAGCCATTCGCCGCCGATCAGGTTGCCCTGGATTTCGTTCCTGTCTTTCATGGTCTTCTCCTGCTGGGTTCAGGCTGCGACGCGCTCGGACGCCAGCCGATCCAGCGATGCGATGGCGGACGCGCCAAGGGCCGTGAAGGGTGGCAGCACGTTCTGCCATTCGGGGTTGGCGGTGCGGCGGGCCACCAGATACTTGACCGCGGGGATCAGAGGGCATGCCGATATGGCGGCCCGCAACTCGGCCAAGCGGGGCGCCAGCCCCGTCTCTCCCCGCCAGAGGCGCGCGCAGATCGGGGCTGTGTGGTTCGCCGTGGCCGAGATGCAGCCTGCGAAGCCGTCCCTTCGTCCCTCGGCCAGCGTGGTTTCCGAACTGGGAAAGACCTGCAGGCCGGGGAGCCGGGAGACCAGGCTGCGGCAATAGGAAAGATCGCCGGAACTGTCCTTGATGCCATCGAACCGCTGCGGCGCCACGGCGTGCAGATGCGCGATCACCGCCTCGGGGATCACGAAGCCGGTCATCTGCGGAAAATTGTAGAACCAGACCCGGATCGGCCGGTCGCCCAGCGCCGCGTGAAGCGCCAGGTACCAGGCGATCAGCCCCTCCTCGGACGGGAGCGTATAGTAATAGGGCGGCAGAACCAGGGCCACGGGATAGCCCAGGTCATCGGCATGGCGGGTCAGGCCGATGGTTTCGTCAATCGACGGCGTGCCGGTCCCGACCATCAGGCGGCGGCGGTCCAGCGCCTCGGCGGCGTGGGTCATGACCATGCGGCGCGTCCCGGCGTCGAGGGAATTCGCCTCGCCGGTGGATCCCAGGACGTTCAATCCGTCGCAGCCGTTGGCCAGGCCCCAGCGCGCATGTTCCACAAAGGCGGCCCCGAGGAAGCGGCCCTGTGCATCGATCGGTGTCGGCACCGCAGCGACGATCCCTTTCATCCTGTTCTCCTTCAGATTGCCTGCATGACGGGACGGGGGCGGACCGGCAGATCCGGATGATCCGGCCGGGGCGCCATGCCACGGGACCAGCCGCCGGGTTCTTCCATCTCGCCGGCCTCGTTGACGAAGACCTCGCGGTTGATGCGTGCGAAGATGGCATTTTCGGGGTCCAGCTCGTCCTCGTATCGGATCGCATCGACGGGGCAGATGCTTTCGCACATGCCGCATTCGATGCATTCGGTCGGGTGGATGTAGAACATCCGCTCGCCCTCGTAGATGCAATCGACGGGACAGGAGGTGGTGCAGATCCCGTCCTTGACGTCGATGCAGCGGCCCTGGATGACAAGCGCCATGGCATTTACCGGCCGCGCCAGACGGGCGCGCGCTTCTCGCGGAATGCGGCGACGCCTTCGATCGAATCCTCGGATTTCAGGGCAGCGATCAGGGCCGGGCGGCGCAGGTCGCGCGCTTCATGCGGATTCAGATGGGCCGTCGAACGGATCGTGTCCTTGATCGCGGCCACCGACAAGGGCGCGCAGGACAGGATGTCCGCGACCCAGGCATCGACTTCGGCATCCAGCCGGTCGGGCGGCACGACCGCGTTGACCAGCCCGAACCGCGCGGCCTCTTGCGCGGACAGCATCCGGCCCGTCATCATCAGCCCGGCCGCGATGTTGCGGGGGATCAGGCGTTGCAGCGCGACCATGCCGCCGTCCAGGGGCAGGCGGCCGACCCGGGCCTCTGGCAGCCCGAACCGGGCCTCGGTCGAGGCGATGACGATATCGGCGCCCAGCACCATCTCGAACCCGCCGCCAAGGGCAAGGCCGTTGACCCGGGCGATGACGGGCACGGTCAGGCTTTGCCGCAGGGCGATGCCGCCGAAGCCGTTCGGATTGGCGGCGCCCCAGTATTCCAGCCCGCTGAGCCCGTTCGCGGCCTTCATGTCCGCGCCCGCGCTGAAGGCCCGGTCCCCCGCCCCGGTCAGGACCACGCAGCGGATATCGCTGCGCGTCTCGATTTCCGACCAGATGCGGTCAAGCCTGGCATCGGTCGCAGCATCGACGGCATTCATCCGGTCGGGACGGTCGATGGTGACGCGCGCGACCTGATCGACGACTTCGAAGCGGACGGTCATACCGCCTCCTTCCGCGCGACGGCGTTCAGGTTGAATTCGCGGATGACCTCGTCGGTATGCTCCCCCAGCCGCGGCGGCGCATGGCGGATCACCAGAGGGGCCTCGCTGAGATGAACCGGCGACCCGACCAGGGTGATCTTTCCCAGGATCGGGTGGTCCAGGTCCAGCAACATGCCATTGACCGCGGTCTGGGCGTCATCCAGCGCCTCGCCCAGGGAGCGGACGGGGGCGCAGAGCAGGTCCTGATCCTCAAGCCGCTTGATCCAGTGGGCGGTCGTGTTGGTCGCAAAGGCATCGCGGAATCGTCCCTGCAGATAGGGCTTGTTGGCCCGCTGCGACGCAAGGTTCGGATAATCGGCCGACAGATCCTCGATCTGCAAGGCCGCGCAGATGTCGCGCAGCGGATGCGGCTTGAAGGCACCGACCACCACCACCGCCCCGTCGGTCGTGTCGAACACGCCGGTCAGCGGCATCGCGGCCCAGTTCAGCACCTCGCGATGCTTCGACCATTGCGCGGCCTCCTGCATCTGCATGGCGATCATCGAGTCATAGAGCGAGACGCCGACCTTCTGCCCGCGCCCGGTCCTGACCCGCGCCAGAAGCGCCGCAAGGATCCCCTGCACAAGATGCATCCCGGCCGTGTAGTCGCAAAGCGTGGTCGGATAGATCGACTTCGGAACCGCCGGGTCCTGGGTCTTTTCCATGACCCCGGTCATCGCCTGGGCCAGCACGTCCTGGCCGCCCTTGTGGGCATAGGGGCCGACCTCTCCGAAGCCGGTGCCCGAGGCGCAGATGATGGCGGGGTTGATCTTTGACAGCGTGTCATAGTCGAAGCCCAGGCGCCGCATCACCCCGGCGCGGAAATTGTCCACGACCACGTCCGACTGGGCGACCAGCTCATAGATCATCCGGCGGCCGGCCTCGGACTTGGTGTCGATCTCTACCGACCGCTTGTTGCGGTTGAGCGAGGCGAATACCGCGTTGTTCATCGCCTCCTCGCTCGGCTCTCCGAAAAAGTTGCGCGACAGGTCGCCCTCGCCGGGGCGTTCGACCTTGATCACGTCCGCACCGAAATCGGCCAGCATCTGCGTGGCGCAGGGACCCATCATCACCTGGGTAAAGTCGAGGACGCGGATGCCCTCCAGCGGAAGGTGCTGTTTCGTCATGGTGGTTCCCTTTCTCAGGCGGCGGCGATTGGTTCGATCAGCGCATTGGCCGAGGGCACGTCGCCCGGATCGGCGCCCTGCGCCCGCATCTGCTTCTGGATGGCCCTGACATCGACGTCGCGCAGCGCGCAATTGGCCTGAAGCGCCTTGGCCACGGCCACGCCGGCAGCCTCGCCCTGGGCCATGCAGGGAGGGATTTCGCGCGATTGCTTCTGCGCCTCGCTTTCGACCGAATAGTGCCGGCCGGCGACGATCAGGTTGTCGATCCCCCGGGGCAGCAGCGCCCGATAGGGGGTGTAGTAATCCCTGCCCCGGCAGACCGAGTCCGCGAAATGGCGCCGCTTCTTCACGTCGTCCTTGGTGACGATGTATTCGCCCTGCAACAACCGCGTCTGCCGGATGCCCATCTGTTCCGCCGCCCCCAGCATCCTGGCATTCTCGAAGCCCGGCAGGTTGGCGCGGGCGAAGTCCAGCAGCGCCATCATCCGGCGGCGGCCTTCATATTCGGCCTCGACCATGTGTTCGGGCGACAGGCCGTCATAGCCCGGCATGTGCGGGCAGTTGCACCAGACCACGCCGGGCAGCGGCGTCTTCAGCCACCACATCCCCCAGGCCCCGCCGATGACGCGCCTGGCCTGGCGGTCGAGGGCCTTGAAGGCTTCGGGGTTTTCGTATTCGAACGCTTCCGCCCTGGCGGTGTCCACGTCCATCAGGCGGAAGACGGTCGTGACGATGAACTGCCCGGTCGCGAAGGACGCGCCCGCCGAGGCCGCCACGTCCAGGTCGCCCGAGGCATCCACCACCATCCGCGCACGGATCGCCTGCCGGCCCAGCTTGGTCTGCACGATCACGCCGGTGACACGGCCGTTCTCGACGATGGCTTCGGAGAACCAGCTATGGGTGCGCAGCTCGATCCCGGCCTCGGCGACCAGATCCAGGCTGACGCGCTTCCAGGCATCGGGGTCGAAGGCGACGGCGTGGATGATCGGCTGCGGCATGCCCTGCTTGTGAAAGTCGATGCAGCCCCAGCGCGCCCATTTCTGCCACATTTCCCAGTTGGTCAGGCAATCTTCGGGCGGCGGGAAGACGGCGCCGTCCTGGCGCTGCATCCGGTCCACGAATTCGCTGACGATGCCGGTGGTGACGATCTCGGTTCCCTCGTTCACCATGTCGTCCAGCACGAGGACCATGCCTCCCGACGCCATGCCGCCCAGGTGGTGATAGCGTTCCACCAGCGTCACCCGCGCCCCGTTGCGGGCGGCCGACACGGCGGCGGACAGACCTGCCGGGCCCGCCCCGATCACCACCACGTCGGTGTTGCTGACGACCGGCACCTGCTCGGCCCTGGTGGTGAGAAAATCCCTGATGCGATCGGTCATTTTGGACAAGCTCCTCCTGTCACGCCGGGGCGGGTCAGGACCGCGGCGTCGATTTTCCGGTTGTTTCGAATGGTCTCAGGTTACCAGCGCACGATCCGGCGTTCGGCCAGCGTGACCAGGGCGAACATCAGCACCGACAGCCCCGAGGACATGAGCACCGTGGCGTAAAGCAGCGGCGAGTTGAAATTGAAGGTCGCGTCGATGATGAGCGCACCCAGGCCCAGATCCGCACCGACCCATTCGCCGACGATGGCACCGATGACCGAGGTGGTGGCCGAAATCTTCAGCGCTGAGAACAGGAACGGCAGCGACGACGGCAAGCGCATCTTCCAGAAGACCTCGGCCTTCGACGCCGACAGGATCCGCGCCAGTTCCAGCGTCTGCGGGCTGACCGACTGCAGACCGCGCACCATGTTGACCAGCGTCGGGAAGAAGCAGATCAGTGCGGCGATCACCACCTTTGCCGTCATGCCCGGCCCGAAGATCAGCACAAGGATCGGCGCGATGGCCAGGATCGGGATGGTGTTGACGAAGACGGCGATGGGGAAGAACGCCCGCTCGACATTGCGGGAATGGACGAAGGCCACCGCGATCAGGATGGCGGCAAGATTGCCCACCACGAAGCCCGCCACGCTTTCAAAGAAGGTGGGCCAGAAGTTCTGCATCAGCAGGGGAAACTTCTCGACTAGGGTGACGGCGACATCCGACGGCGCGGGGGCGATATAGGTCGGGACGCCAAGGGCCCTGACCCCCAGCTGCCACAACCCGACCAGCGCGACGGCTGTCCCGATGGGCACGATGGTCGAGACCAGCCTTTCCCTGCGCGCCGCGCTTCGGGCGAGGGCCTGGGGATCGGCGATGCCAAGATTTTCGATGACGGCCATCAGCAGGTCTCCAGAAGTTCGCGCAGATAGCTGCAATAGCGGTTGAATTCGGGCGTATCGCGCAGCTTCATCTGCCGCGGCTTGGGCAGGTCGATATCGACGATTTCGCGCAGGCGTCCGGGATTGGCGCGCAGCATGATCACCTTCTGCCCCAGGAAAACCGCCTCGGAAATGGAGTGTGTCACGAACAGGATCGTCGTTCCCGTCTCCCGCCAGATGTCCAGCAGCTGAAGGTTCAGCCGGTCGCGGGTCATCTCGTCCAGCGCGCCGAAGGGCTCGTCCATCAGCAGCAGCTTGGGCTGGCACAGCAGCGCGCGCGCAATGGCGACCCGTTGGCGCATCCCGCCCGACAGTTCATGCGGAAGGGCGTTTTCGCGGCCCTTCAGGCCGACCAGCTCCAGCAATTCGCGGGGGCTGCGCGGCCCGGTCGGGATCACGGCCCCGCGCTTGCGCCCGATTTCCAGCGGCAGCTCGACATTCTTCAGGGCCGACCGCCATGGCAGCAGGGCGGCATCCTGAAAGACGAAGGCGAATTCCCGCGCCAGCCGTGCCTCTTCGGTCGTCTTGCCGAAGATCGAGACATCGCCCCCCGCGGCGGGGATCAGGTCCGAGACCAGCCGCAGCAGCGTGGACTTGCCGCATCCCGACGGGCCAAGGATGGTGTAGAACGCGCCGGCCTCGATCCGGAGGTCAAGCTTGTCGATGGCGGTATAGGATCCGAAGCGGACCGTTGCCGCGTCCAGCGTGGCCGCCGGAGCCTTCACCCGCGTCGTGTCGACCGGCTGCCCCACAAGGGTTTCCATGGGTTCCATCATGTCGTTCAACCGTATACCGGCCGCACCGCGGCGATTTCATCCAGCACCGAAAGGGTCATGACGTCGTCGACCGCAGGCGCCCCGCCTTCGAACTGGCCGAGGCGGTCGTAGATGTCGATCTGCGCCTGCCAGTTTTCGCGCGTCATCGTGCCCCAGCCGCGTTCGCGCGTCGCCTCGTCGAAGCTGTATTCGACGACAGCACCCACCGCCGCGAGTTCGGCATCCCGGTCAAGGTTGGGATAACGCGACACGAGGATGTCCACGGCGGCTTCGGGATTGTCATGCACCCAGCCCCAGCCGCGCGCGATCGCGCGCAGCATCCCGCGGACCTGCTCGGGGTTTTCGTTCAGCGACCTGTCGGTAACGTAATAGGGATTGGCGTAAAGCCTGATGCCCGCATCCCACAGGGTCATGTCGACCCGTTCCGGCCCCAGCACCGACAAGGCGCTGACATTGGTTTTCCAGCCGGTCACCACATCGGCCTGGCCGGTCAGCAGCGGCGACATGTCCGCGCCCATCACCCGCACCTCGACCTGATCCTCGGGGATGCCGTTGGCGGCCAGCAGCGCCTGCAACAGAATCCGCGCGGTGCCGTTGGTGGCCACGGTCTTGCCGATCAGATCCTTCGGCTCGCGCACCGGGTTCTTTTCGAGCGAGAAATAGGTGAAGGGATGCTGCTGATACCCTGCCGCGATGCACTTGACCGGCAGCCCCTGCGAGCGCGCCAGCATCAGCGACGGGCTGGAGCTGATCGAGCCGATCTCGGCCCGCCCCGACGCGACCGAGGCCACGCCGTCCACGTTCGGACCTCCGGCGACGACTTCCAGCGCCAGCCCTTCCTCGGCGAAATAGCCGTTCTCATCGGCGGCCAGTTCCCCCAGGATGCCGTTCCCCGCCAGCCACCCGAGCTGCAGCTTGATCGTATGGATATCAGCGGCCCAGGCCCGTTCGATACCGATCCGGGTTCCGACAAAGGCGGCCCCAAGGGCCGTCATGCCCTGCAACAGACTGCGCCGGTCGAGCTTTGTTCTGTGTCGCATCTTTCCATCTCTCTGTTGGTGGTGGGGCGGCCCTTGTTTCGACCTTGTTGCACTGACTTTAGCGTTGCGGATGCAGTGCAGATAGAAGAAAGTTTTACCAACAGTGGTGCAGAAAACGCATCACCCCCTCTGGCGTCGAGGCAGCATGCATACCAGCTTCCTGAAGTATTTCGACGAGGTCGCCCGGCAGCGGTCGATCCGCAAGGCGGCGCAGCTTCTCAACGTTTCGTCCACCTCGGTGAACCGCAAGATCCTCAACGTCGAGCAGCGGCTGGGCGTCTCGATCTTCGACCGCACCCCGGAGGGCGTGGAGCTGACGGCCGTGGGCGCGATCCTTCTGGAGCATTGCCGTACGGTGCTTCACGATTTCGAGCGCACCAAGATCCTGATCGACGACATGCGCGATCTGCGCACGGGGCATATCAACATCTGCACGATCGATTCGATTGCGATGGGCTGCCTGCCCCGGGCGATGAACGAATTCGGAAAGATCTATCCCGACATCTCGATCTCCGTCACGACCGCCCAACCCGAGGACGCAGTGCAGGCCGTGGCCAGCGGCGCGGCCGAGATCGGCATCGCCTTCACGTTCTCGGATCATCCCGGCGTCAGGCTGCTATCCGAAAAATCCGCGCCCTTTGGCGTCATCGTTCGTCCCGACCATCCGCTTGCCGGCCGGACCAGCGTCACACTCGACGACATTGCCGCCTACAGGCTGGTGCGCACCATCGATGCCCGCGGCGGGAACTCGATCATCGATCAGGCGATCACGACATTGGTCACGCCGCTGTCGACGCATATCTTCACGAACACATTGTTTCTTGCGAAGCAGATGATCCTGGGCGGTCATGGTATCGGGCTTTATACCAAGATCGGCTTCTACGACGACATCGAAGACGGCCAGCTCCGCTTCGTGCCGTTGATCCAGGAGATGCTTGCCAACATCCGGGTGGGGATCTTCGTCTCCACCTCAAGCCCCATCGACCCGGCCAAGCACCTGATGTGCAACGCGCTTGCAAGGGAAATGGCAGGCATGCGTCTGGATTCCTGAAGGAGTTGCTGCGCAAGCACGGCCGGAGGCGGCGGCCTTCCTGTCCTGCCATGGGTCCTTCATCCCGCGCGGGCAGGCCGGCTTGCGGATATCTGAAGCTCACCTTCACAAACTGTAAAGACAACATACAAGACTACGAGCCTGATTCGGCGCAAGCTTGCTCTCACGGCTCAAGCCGATGGGAGGAATTCATGACAGATCAAAGCCGCGTATCTGCGGCGTCCAACGTTTCGTTGGCGCTGCGGGCATGGAATATTCGCCGCAAGGCCCTGCTGATGGGCGAGGTGCAGGGACAGGGCTATATCGGCCAGGCGCTCGGCGTGGCCGATGTGCTGGCCGCATCCTATTTCCACGCCCTGAACTACGACCCCAGAAACCCGGAATGGGAAGGCCGCGACCGCTTCCTGCTGTCGATCGGGCATTACGCCATCGCGCTTTACGCCGTGCTGATGGAGGCCGGCATCCTGCCCGAGGAAGAGCTTGAAACCTACGGCATGGATGATTCCCGCATGCCGATGTCGGGCATGGCCTCCTATACTCCGGGGATGGAGATCACCGGCGGTTCGCTGGGTCACGGGCTGGGCATCGCCGTCGGCATGGCGATGGGGCTGAAGCGCAAGAACAGCCCGGCCTTCGTCTACAACCTGATGTCGGACGGCGAATTGGGCGAGGGATCGACCTGGGAAGCCGTGATGTCCGGCGTCCAGCACCGGCTGGACAACCTGATCTGCCTTGTCGATTTCAACGACCAGCAGGCCGACGGCAAATCGACCGCCGCGCTGGCCCAGGGCGACGAGCGTGCCAAATGGCAGGCCTTCGGCTGGCACGCGCAGCGCGTCGACGGCAACGACCTTGCGGCCGTCGTCGCGGCGCTGGACGCGGCACGCGAAACCGACCACCCCGGCCCCCGCGTGATCATCTTCGACACCACCATGTGCAAGGGCGTCGATTTCCTGGAGAAACGCGAAATCACGCATTTCGTCCGCGTCGAGGCGGATGAATGGGCCAAGGCCCTGGCCGTCCTGGAGAAGGGGAAACCGCAATGACGCTGGCATCCATGAAGCGCAAATACGAACCGCGCAAGCTGCCCGAGGGGCCGCGCGTGGCCACCACGGCGATGATCGCCTCGCTGGCGGCCGAGGGCTATGACACCGTGGCGGCCCCCTTCGGCCATGCGCTGGTCGAGGCGGCGCAGAAGGACGACAGGATCGTCGGCCTGTCCGCCGACCTGGCCAAATATACCGACCTGCACATCTTCGCGCAGGCGATGCCCGACCGCTTCTATCAGATGGGCATGGCCGAGCAGTTGCTGATGTCGGCCGCCGCCGGGCTGGCGCGCGAGGGTTTCAACCCGTTCGCGACGACCTATGCGGTCTTTGCCAGCCGCCGCGCCTATGACTTCATCGCCATGGCCATCGCCGAGGAAAACCTGCCGGTCAAGATCGTCTGCGCCCTGCCGGGCCTGACCACCGGCTACGGCCCCAGCCATCAGGCGACCGAGGATCTGGCGATCTTCCGCGGGCTGCCGAACATGACCGTGATCGATCCCTGCGACGCCGACGACATCATCGGCATGGTGCCGCAGATCGCCGCCCATGACGGCCCGGTCTACAGCCGCCTGCCGCGCGGCAAGGTGCCATCGGTGCTGACCCGCCACAAGCCGGACTACAGGTTCCAGTTGGGCAAGGCGCAGGTAATCCGCGAGGGCGGGGACGTGCTGATCGTCTCGACCGGGTTCATGACCATGCGCGCGCTGGATGCCGCCGAGGCGCTGGCCCGGGACGGGGTCGATGCGGCGGTGCTGCATGTGCCGACGATCAAGCCCCTGGATACCGAGACGATCCTGGCCGAGGCGCGCAAGGGCGGGCGGCTGGTGGTCACGGCCGAGAACCATACCGTCGTCGGCGGCCTGGGCGAGGCCGTCGCCACCACGTTGTTACGCAATGGCGTCACGCCGACATTCCGCATGATCGGCCTGCCGGACCAGTTCCTGGAGGCCGGGGCCCTGCCGACCCTGCACGAGATGTATGGGCTGACGGTCGGCAAGATCACCGAACGCATCAAGGGCTGGCTGTAAGCCGGCCCCCCAATTCAGACAATCAGGAGGAGAAGGCCATGGGCCTGCTGGACGGAAAATTCGCGGTGGTGACCGGGGCGGCCTCGCCGCGCGGCCTGGGCAAGGCCACGGCGCAACTCTTTGCCGAACATGGCGCCACCGTCGCCATTCTGGACCTCGACGCCGATCAGGCCAAGGCGGCTGCAGCGGATCTGGGCGAAGGCCATGTCGGGCTGGCCTGCGACGTGACCGACCTGGACGCCTGCAGACGCGCGGCGGACGCGTTGCTGCAACGCTGGGGCCGCATCGACGTGCTGGTCAACAATGCCGGCATCACGCAGCCGCTGAAGGTGATGGATATCGCGCCCGGAAACTATGACGCGGTTCTGGACGTGAACCTGCGCGGCACGCTCTACATGAGCCAGGCGGTCATCCCCGCCATGCGCGAACGGAAGGCGGGCAGCATCGTCAACCTGTCCTCGGTCTCGGCGCAGCGCGGGGGCGGCATCTTCGGCGGGCCGCATTACTCGGCGGCCAAGGCCGGCGTGCTGGGCCTGACCAAGGCCATGGCGCGCGAACTGGCGCCGCAGAACATCCGCGTGAACGCGGTCTGCCCCGGCTTCATCGCCACCGACATCACCGCCGGCAAGCTGACGCCCGAGATGATGGACGGCATTCTTGCCGGCATCCCGATGGGCCGCGCCGGCGAGGCGCGCGACGTGGCCGGCTGCTGCCTGTTCCTGGCCTCGGATCTGGCGTCCTATTGCACGGGAACCGAGGTCGACGTGAACGGCGGCTCGCTCATTCACTGAAAAAAGGCCTGCCGCGAGGAGGCGGCAGGCCCCATCATCTGCTTATTGGGAGGAAACACCATGAACCGCACCATCCTTGGGGCAATCCTGTCCGGCACCGTCTTTGCCGGTGCCGCCGCCGCCGATACCATCATCCTGGCCCATGCGCAGCCGCCGGGCAATCCGCGCTCGCTGGCGGCCGAGTTCTTCGCCGAAAAGCTGTCGGCCTGCACCCAGGGCCGCATCACCGTCAACGTGGCGGGCGCCGCGACGATGGGCGACGATGTCGAGGCGCTGACCTCGACCTCGGCCAATGTGATCCAGATCACCGCCAACAGCCAGGGCGCCACGGCGCAGATCGTCCCGGAACTGAACGTGATCGGCCTGCCCTTCCTGTTCGCGGATGCGCCGAGCGCCTGGAAGGCGATCGACGGCGAGATCAAGGCGCAGATCGACGAAAGGGCGCAGAATGCCGGGCTGAAGCTGCTGGGCTTCTGGGACAACGGCATCCGCCATGTCAGCCACCTGTCCCGGTCGATCACCACACCGGCCGACCTCAAGGGCGTCAAGATCCGCACGCCGCCCGACGACATGACCATCGCGATCTTCAAGGCGCTTGGCGGCAACCCGGCGCCGCTGACCTTCGCGGAACTGCCGACCGCGCTGCAATCGGGGGTCTTCGAGGCGCAGGAGAACCCCCTGACGAACATCTATTCGTCCAAGCTGCACGAGATCACCAGGCATATCTCGCTGACCGGCCATAAATACGAGACCTCGCCGCTGCTGGCCAGCATGGCCTGGTGGGCGTCGCTGTCGCCCGAGGATCAGGCCTGCGTCCAGACCTCCGCCGACGAGGCGACGGCGTTCCAGAGGCAGACTGCCGAAGAGCAGGAGGTGGAGGTCCGCCAGAAGCTGGAGGCCGAGGGCGCCATCGTCACCGAACTCGAAGATCGTCAGGCTTTCATCGACGCGACGGCGGGGGTCTATGACGAATATCGCGCCCGCTTCCCGGAACTGGTCGATGCGATCATCGCCGAGGCCGCAAAATGACCGGCGCGCTTCATCCCGACACCGCCGGAAAGGAGGGGCGCCCGGCGCCCCCCGTCCTGCGCGGCATCGTCGCGGCGCTGGACATGTCGGGGCGGCTGGTCTGCGTCGCGACCCTGATCGTGCTTTTCGTGGGGCTGATGGCCAATGTCGTCCTGCGCTATGTCTATGGCCAGGGGCTGGACTGGGCCTATGAGATCCATGCCATCCTGCTGCCCTGGATGATCGCCGGCGGGGTGGTGATCGCCACCGTCCACAGCCGCAACATCGCCATCACTATCCTGCCGGACCTGCTGTCCGACAGCGGCCGCAGGGTGCTGTTCATCCTCGTCTCGGTGCTGACGCTGCTGATCTCGGTCTTCGTGGTCTGGTCCGCGTTCCCGATCATCCGCGCGGCGCAATACCAGCGTCTCAGCGCCCTGGGCGGGATCAGCCAGCTTTGGGGCTATGCCAGCCTTGTCTACGGCTTCGGCGGCATCGCCGTGATCTGCGCCTGCGACCTGATCGCCGCGCTGATGGGCCGGACGCTGCGCAATGTCGAAACCGCTTCGAGCCTGAGCTGAGGAGGACCCGGAATGACCCCGATTCTCGTGATCGCATTCTTCGGCCTGATGGCGCTGTCCGTGCCGGTGGCCCATGCCATGCTGGGCGGCACCGCGCTGGCGCTGCTGGCGGACGGCAAGCCGCTGGCGGTGATCGCCCAGCGCCTCTATGCGCCGACGCAGGCATTCCCGATGCTGGCGATCCCCTATTTCATCCTGGCCGGCTCGCTGATGATGCACGGCAAGTTCGGCGAATACCTGGTCAATATCGCGCGGCTGATCGTCGGGCGCTATCGCGGCGGGCTGGGGCAGGTCAGCATCCTCGGCTCGGTGATGTTCGGCGGTGTCTCGGGCTCGGCGGTGGCCGATGCCTCGGCCATGGGCAATGCGCTGATCCCGGTGCAGGTGCGCGACGGCTATCCCGCGCCTTTCGCGGCGGCGATCAACGCCTCGTCCTCGACCATCTCGGTGCTGATCCCGCCCTCGATCCCGCTGATCCTCTACGGGCTGGTGGCGAATGTCTCGATCGTGGACCTGTTCGTCGCCGGCATCCTGCCGGGCCTGCTGCTGGCGGCCGGCCTGATGACCACGGTCTGGTTCGTCGCCAGGCGCCGCGGCCTGCCCGCCGCACCGCTGCCCGGCGGCTTCCGCGCCTTCAGAAGCCAGATCGTCTTCGCGCTGCCGGCGCTCTTGATGCCGATCTTCATCATCGGCACCCTGCGCTTCGGCATCGCCACGCCCACCGAGGTCAGCGTCATGGCCGTCGCCTATGCGCTGCTGATCGGCATCTTCTTCTATCGCGACGTGACGCCCCGGCTGATCTGGAATGCCCTGGTCGATACCGGCATGATGACCGGCGCGGTGATGCTGATCATCATGGCCTCGGGCACGATCCAGTGGATCCTGACCGCCGAGCAGGTGCCGCAGAACCTGGCCGGCTTCGTCTCGACCCACCTGACGCAACCGTGGATGGTGCTGATCGCGCTGAACCTGGTGATGCTGGTCGTCGGCATGTTCCTGGACCTGCCTGCCGCGGTGCTGCTGCTGGCGCCGCTGTTCGTGACCATCGGCAACACGATCGGGCTGGACCCGGTGCAGCTGGGGCTGATGATGGTGATCAACCTGTCGATCGGGCTTTACACGCCGCCGGTCGGGACGACGCTGTTCATCTCGATGGCCATCGCGCGGACGGGGATCGGCCAGACCACCAGGGCGCTGCTGCCCTTCTATCTGGTGGCGCTGGCGCTTTTGCTGGCCTTCACCTTCATCCCGGCCCTGACGATCTACTGAGCGGCCGGAAACCGGGAATGCCGGGCATCATCGCCCGGCATTCCCTCATCGCTCCTCGGACGTGACGAAGGCCGCCCGGCGCTCGAAACGGGTCCGGTGCCCGCGTTCCTCCAGCCAGGCCCGCGCCTCGCGCATATGCTGGCGGCCCCTGTCCTTGACCCAGTCCGAGAACAGCCGCACCGCCCGGCGTCCCACATGGCGATGCGGGCAGACGATCCAGTATCCCGGAAACTCGATCACCTCGAACGCGGTCGAGAAGGGCACCAGATCGCCGCGCCGCAATTCCTCGAAGGCCAGCGTCATGCTGTCCAGGATCACGCCGCCGCCGTCCATCGCCATCTGCACCGACATGCTCGACCGGTCGAAGCGGCAGGGATAGGACATCGAAGTGCCCTGCACGCCGTTGCGGGGCAGCCAGTAATCCCAGCGGTAATAGGCCTTGACGCTGTCGATCAGCCTTGCATGGCGCAGCTGCTCGCGCGGGTCGTCCGAGATCCTGCGCAACTCCTCGCGATAGGCGGGCGAGCACATGGGAAAGACGAAATCATGCACGACGCAATCGGTATGCAGCCCCTCCCAGTCGCCTTCGCCATAGCGCAGGTCCATGTCCACGACCTCGGTGTCGAATTCGGTGAAATTGGGCGTCGCATCGACCCGGACATCCCATTCCGGATGCCTGCGGCAGAAATCCGCAAGTCGAGGCGCCAGCCAGCGCACCCCGAAGGACGGGCTGACCCGGATCGACAGATTATGCGTTTCGCGCTGGCGGATGATGGCGGCGCGGACCTCGCGGATGGACTGGAAGGCCTGCGAGGTGGTCTGGAACAGCCGCTCGCCGTCGATGGTCAGACGCAGATGGCGCTTTTCGCGATGGAACAGCTTCACGCCCAGATTCTGCTCCAGCAGCTTGATCTGCTGGCTGACCGCCGAGGCCGAGACCTGCAATTCCTCGGCGGCGCGCATGACCCCGCCCAGCCGGGCGACGGCCTCGAAATGCGCCATGGACAGAAGATTGAGGTCGCGGGCCACAGCTTTGCTCTTCAGGCGGAATGCACAGACAGGTAAGTCTGGCTTATCTGCGGCCTGCAGCAAAGGGGTTTGCGCGGCCAGCGGACGCATGGACGCCCCCCGGGCCCGGATTTTCAGGCAGCCCGGCACCGGTAGCTGAAAAGCGCGCCGGATGGGCTAGGGAAGCAGAAGACCGTCCCATCCGGCGCCTCGGCAGGAGCGAGGCGCCTTCCCGTTCAGAAGGCCCGCGGCGGATTCATGGTCACTCGGCCGCCATGCGGCTGGGGGCGAGGCTGCGTTCCATCCATGCGGCATACCAGTCGATGAACTGGATCACGCCGCTTTCCCAGTCGGGCGAATAGGGGCCGGGGATATAGGCCGGCGAGAAGATGCCTTCCTGGTTGGTCTCGACGATCTCGCGATCCTCGTCATTGGTGGCGATCCAGACCTCGGTCAGGCGCTGAAGGTCGTAATCCACGCCCTCGACCGCGTCCTTGTGCACCAGCCAGGTCGTCGTCACCTCGGTCTCGGTCGGGCTGATCGGGGTGACGCGGAAGGTCAGCGAGTGGTCGGGCAGGAAGTGGTTCCAAGTCGAGGGATAGTGGAACACCAGCAGCGAGCCGGCGTCAGGCTTGGCCACGCGACCCAGCTGGCGTGCCACCGCCGCCTTGCCGTCCATCGTATAGCTGACGGCGGTTTCCTGCAGCGGCATCCGCGCCAGCCGGAACTGGCCGTCGCCGCCCAGCAGGAACTGCGCCGGGGCGCCGACCGCCGCGCAGGCGTCGAAATGTGCCTGCAACCGCGCCGAGATCGAGCCGTCGGCCGAAACCCCCGCCACCTCGGGGTCCAGCGGGAAGGACCGGCACAGCGCCGGGTGGTTGCCGCTGCAATGATAGCATTCGCGGTTGTTTTCCCAGACCAGCTTCCAGTTGCCCTTCTCGATGATCGAGGAGCTGTAGGCGACCTTGGCGTCCTGAAGGTCATGGACCGCCAGATAGGGCTCGGCCTGGCGGGCGAAGGTCTCGAAATCCGGCGGATTGTCCGACAGGCAGATATAGATCAGCCCCTTGAGGTTGCGCAGCGCCACCCCGCGCAGCCCGTGCTGGGCCGGGTCGAAGTCGGGGCCCATGCTGTTGGCCCAGATCAGCTTGCCGTCCAGGTCGTAGGTCCATTGGTGATAGGGACAGACCAGCTTGGCCACCTGACCCTCGCGCGCCTTGCAGACGATCGAGCCGCGATGCCGGCAGGAATTGTGGAAGGCGCGGATTTCCCCGTCGCGGCCCTTGACGATGACGATGTTGTAGGCGCCGACCCGCAGCGTCGCATAGCTGCCGGGCTTGACCAGCTGGCAGGCCGGGATGGCATAGAGCCATTCGCGGTAGAAGATGTGCTCCAGATCCTGCTGATAGATCTCGGGCGAGGTGTAGAAGGGCTGTTCCAGCGCGTGTCCGGGAATCCGGCGGGCAAGCAGGTCATGCAGATTCGTGTTGGTGGCGGACATGTTCGGCTTCCAGGGGATGAGGGTGAATCTGTCCTGACGTTCCCCCGGATGCGCCAGCTTGACAACGGCATTAAAATTCACCTTGGATTATTTCAGCTAATCCAAGACCGCAGGAGGCGCATGGCTCGGCCCTACGACTTCGCTTCGATGACCGCGCTGATCTGCTTCGAGGCCGCGGCGCGCAACGGCGGTTTCAAGGCGGCGGCGCGCGAGATGAACGTCACCCCCGCCGCCATCAGCCACCAGATCAAGGCGTTGGAGCAGGATCTGGGCTGCGCGCTGTTCCTCCGCCGGCATCGCGGGGTCGAGCTGACCGAGAAGGGCGCCTTCCTGCTGGTCGCCCTGCAGCGCGGCTTCGAGACGATCTCGGACACGGTCGGCCAGTTGCGGGCCCGCCCCGATGCGGTCGATGTCACCATCCGCGCCACGACCGCGGTCAGCGCCCTGTGGCTGACGCCGAAGATCACCGCCTTCTGGAAGGCCTATCCCGCCATCACCGTCTCGCAGATCGTCAGCGACGTGCCGCGGGCGGCCAGCCGGCACGACATCGGCATCGGCTATGTCCGGCCGGGCCAGGACGGCGGCGAGCGGCGCGAGATCTTCCGCGACCGCATCCGCGCCTATGGCACGCCGCGCTTTGCCGAAAACCACCGCCTCGCCGGAATCGGCGACCTGCTGCGCGCCCCGCTGATCCACCTGAACGACGACGACAATGCCTGGCCCGGCTGGGCGGAATGGTTTTCCGAACTCGGCCAGCCGGCCCCGTCCGGCCGCAGCCTGTTCGTCAACAACCACATGATCGCCCTGCAGGCCGCCCAGGACGATGTCGGCGCGGTGCTGGGCTGGGAGGGGCTGATGGCCAGGCTGCTGGCCGAGGGGCGGCTGGTCAAACTGGTGCCGGAAAGCGTGCCCGCACCGGCGGGGTTTTCCCTTGCCATCAGCCCCCGCGCCTCGGCCAAGGCCCGGCTGTTCGCCGACTGGCTGGTGCGGAACGCCTGAGGCAAGGACGGCAAGGCCAACAAGTGGCAGGCGACGCGCGCCCCGGCATGGCGCAACTCCCCCCGCCGCCGGGCCTCTGACCGGCCCCGCGCAACGCGCCGCCCTACAGCTCCGCATCGCGAGACCCGCGCCGCGCCGGAGCCCCCGCACCGGGCTCGACTCGGCGGGCTCGACTCGGCGGGGAAAATCCTGTATCAAGCGATTGATTGAATGCAGCGCGAGATCGGCATGGACCCGCATCCCACCCGCATGTCGCTGATCCGGGCCGCCCTGCAGCAATTCGGGCGCGGCGGATTCGAGGCCGCCTCGACGCGCGCCATCGCCGCGCAGGCCGGGACGAACATCTCGTCGATCGCCTATCACTTCGGCGGCAAGGACGGGCTGCGCATCGCCTGCGCCGACGCGGTGGCCGAGCAGGTGGCGCAGGTCGCCCGGCCCCTGCCCGGCTTGCAGGACCGGCCGGACCCCCGCCAGGCCCGGATGATCCTGCGGCGGCTGGTGCGCCGCATCGTCACCTTCATGATCGTCAGCCCCGGCGCCAGCGATGCCGTGGCCTTCGTCCTGCGCGAACTGGCCGAGCCGGGCAGCCCGGTGCTGGACCGGCTTTATGCCACGCTGGTCGAGCCCCGGCACCGGGCGCTTTGCGCGCTGTGGTCCGCCGCGACCGGCGCGCCGGCAGAATCCGAAGAAGTGAAGCTGGCCGTGTTCTCGCTTGTCGGGCAGGCGGTCTATTTCCGCGTCGCCGCGCCCATCGTCCAGCGCCGCATGGGCTGGCGGCACTATGCGCGGCCCGAGGCGCGGGCGATCACGCGGCGGATGCTGACCAATCTGGACCGGATGACCGGGGGCGGGGATGGCTGATCTCATCTGCTCGCTTGCCCTTCTGGCGGCGCTGTTTGCGCAATGCGGCCCGCCGCCGCCCCTGGGCACCGGCTATGTCGAGGGCGAGTATGTGCAGATCGCCCCGGTGGCGACGGCGCGGGTCGAAACGCTGGCCGTGCAGCGCGGCGACCGCGTCGTGGCCGGGCAGGCCGTGGCAATGCTGGAGAGCCGCGACGCCGCGCTGGCGCTGGCCGCGGCAAGGGCCGCCGAGGCCCGCGCCGCCAGCGAGCTGGCCAATCTGGAAAAGGGCGGGCGCCAGCCCGAGATCGCCGCCGTCGAGGCGACACTCGCCTCGGCCCGCGCCCAGGCCGAGCGCGCGGCGCGCGAGGCGGCGCGGCAGGAGCGGCTGCTGGCGCAGCGCGTCAGCTCGCCCGCGCAGCGGGACGAGGCCCGCACCACCGCCGACATGGCCGAAGCGGCGGTGCGCGAGGCCGAGGCGCGGCTGGCCGTCGCCCGCCTGCCCGCCCGCCCCGATGCCATCGCCGCCGCCCGCGCCGCGCTGGCCCGGGCCCGGGCCGACCGGCAGGCGATGGAATGGCAGCTGCAGCAGCGCCGCCTGACCGCGCCCGCCTCCGGCACCGTCACCGACATCCTGCGGCATCGGGGCGAGCTTGCCGGGCCGTCTGCCCCGGTGCTGACCTTCCTGCCCGAGGGCGCGGTCACGCTGCGCTTCTATGTAGCCGAGGCTGATCTGGCCGCGCTGTCGCCGGGCATGCGGCTGCGGGTCGGCTGCGACGGCTGCACGTCCGGCAGCGCCACGGTTTCCTTCATCGCCGACGAGGCCGAATTCACCCCGCCGGTCATCTATGCCCGCGACGCCCGGCAGAAGCTGGTCTATCTGGTCGAGGCCCGCCCCGATCCCGGCAGCGCGCTGAAGCCCGGCCAGATCGTCGATGTCTGGAAGGCGCCATGACCGGGGCGACGGCCATCGACGTGACCGGGCTGACGAAATCCTTCGGCGGCAGGCGGGTGGTGGACGACGTCGCGCTGCGGGTGGCCGAGGGCGAGATCGCCGGCTTCCTGGGGCCGAACGGCTCGGGCAAGACCACCTGCATCCGCATGATCTGCGGCCTGCTGACGCCCGATGCGGGCAGCGGCACCGTGCTGGGCCTGGACGTGCGCCGCCAGCAGCGCGCGATCCGGCGGCAGGTCGGCTACATGACGCAGAAATTCTCGTTCTACGAAGACCTGTCCATCCAGGAGAACCTGGCCTTCGTCGCCGGGCTCTATGGCCTGCCGCGGCAGGCGGTGCGCGACACGCTTGAGGATCTGGGCCTGACCTCGCGCAGGACGCAGCTGACCGGCAGCCTCTCGGGCGGCTGGAAGCAGCGGCTGGCGCTGGCCGCCTGCATCATGCACCAGCCGCGCCTTCTGCTGCTGGACGAGCCGACCGCCGGCGTCGATCCCAAGGCCCGCCGCCAGTTCTGGGACGAGATCCACGCCCGGGCGCTGGGGGGCATGACGGTGCTGGTCTCGACCCATTACATGGACGAGGCGGAACGCTGCCACCGCATCAACTACATCGCCTATGGCCGGCTGGTGGTCTCGGGCACGGTGGCCGAGGTGATCGCGGGGGCGCGGCTGGTGACGCTGACCGTGCGATCGGCGCGGCCGGGCGAACTGGCCGAGCGCCTGCGCCGGGCCCCGGGCGTCGGGCAGGTCGAGCCCTTCGGCACCGCGCTGCATGTGACCGGCACCGACCGCAAGCAGCTTGAAGCCGCGCTGGCCGCCGAAGGCGTGACGGGCCGGCCGGCCGAGACCAGCCTCGAGGACGTCTTCATCCGGCTGATGGAGCTCTCCGAGGACAACATGCGATGAGCTTTTCCCCGACACGGCTGCGGGCGCTTCTGCGCAAGGAGTTCATCCAGATGCGCCGCGACCGCGTGACCTTCGCCATGATGCTGGGCGTGCCGATCATGCAGCTTTTGCTGTTCGGCTATGCGATCAACAGCGACCCCCGGGACATGCCCGCGGCGCTGGTCGCCCCGGCGCAGGACCGCTTCGGCCGCAGCTTCGCCGCGGCGCTGGAGAACAGCGGCTATTACCGCATCACCCATCCCGCGGCCTCGGCCGGGGAAGCCGAGCGGCTGATCACCCGGGGCGAGGTTTCCTTTGTCGTGACGGTGCCCGCCGATTTCGGCCGGCGCATGCAGCAGGGCGACCGGCCGCAGATCCTGGTCGAGGCGGACGGCTCGGACCCCTCGGCGACCAGCGGCGCCATCGCCGCGCTGCCGCGCCTTGCGGACAGCGCCTTTCGCCGCGACCGGCCGGCCGAACCGGTCCAGGGCACGCCCGAAATCGTCGTGCCTCGCGCGCCAGAGATCATCGTGCATCGCCGCTACAACCCCGAGGGCGTCACGCAATACAATATCGTCCCCGGCCTGCTGGGGGTGATCCTGCAGATGACCATGGTGATGATGACCGCCATGGCGCTGACCCGCGAGATCGAGCGCGGCACCATGGAGAACCTGCTGGCCATGCCCGCCACCCCGGCCGAGATCATGCTGGGCAAGATCACCCCCTTCCTGGCCGTCGGCGCGGTGCAGGTCCTTGTCATCCTGGGCGCGGCCTGGGCGGTCTTCGACGTGCCCTTCGTCGGCTCGCTGGGGCTGCTGCTGGCGGGGGTGATGGTCTTCGTGCTGGCGCTGGTGCTGCTGGGCTATCTGATCTCGACCGTGGCGCGCACGCAGATGCAGGCGATGCAGGTCGCGATCTTCGTCTTCCTGCCCTCGGTCCTGCTGTCGGGCTTCATGTTCCCGTTCCGGGGCATGCCCGGCTGGGCGCAGGCCCTGGGCGAGGTGCTGCCGGTGACGCATCTGCTGCGGCTGGTGCGCGGCATCATGCTGAAGGGCGCGGGCTTTGCCGATGTCGCGCCGCAATTCGCGGCGCTGGCGGCCATGGTGGCGGTGCTGGGGTTGCTGGCCCTGCTGCGGTTCCGCCGGACGCTGGACTGAGCGCCCGCCGGCACAAGAACCGGGGCGCCCGATCCCGCCGCCGCCGCAAGGACCCTTTCCACCCCGTGCGGTCCCGGCGGCGGGCGGCCGGGACCGGCAGACCTGCTCAGGCGGCCAGGATCACCTTCATCGCCTTTTCCCGCGCGGCATTGCCGAAGACCTCATAGGCCTGCAGGATCTCGTCCAGCCGGAAGCGATGCGAGACCAGCTGCCCCGGATCGACCCGGCCCGATTGCAGGGTGCGAAGCAGCATCGGCGTGGTATTGGTGCAGACCAGCCCGGTCGAGATGGTGATGTTCTTGATCCAGAGTTCTTCCAGATGCAGCTCGACCGGCTGGCCATGTACGCCGACATTGGCGATGTTGCCGCCGGCCGAGACGATCTTCTGGCAGATGTCGAAGGTCGCGGGCACGCCCACCGCCTCGATCGCCACGTCGACGCCCTGCCCCTCGGTCAGCTCCATGATCCGGGCCACGGCGTCCTCGGCCCCGACCTGGATGGTGTCGGTGGCGCCGAAACGGCGCGCAAGCTCCAGCCGCGCGGGATCGGTGTCCAGCATGACGATCCGCCCCGGCGCGTAGAATTGCGCCGTCAGCAGCACCGACATGCCGACCGGCCCGGCACCCACCACGGCGACGGTATCGCCCGGCTTCACCCGGCCGGCCTGCACGCCGATCTCCAGCCCGGTCGGCATGATGTCCGACAGCATCACCAGCGCCTCTTCGTCCGCGCCGGCGGGGATCGGATAAAGCGAATTGTCGGCATGCGGGATGCGGACATATTCCGCCTGGGTGCCGTCGATCAGATGACCGAGAATCCAGCCGCCATCTGCGCAATGTGCATAAAGCTGGCGCTTGCAGTTCGGACAGGCCCCGCAAGAGGTGATGCAGGAGATCAGCACCGCGTCGCCGGGCCGGAAATTGCGCACGGCCTCGCCGACCTCCTCGACCACGCCGACGCCCTCATGGCCCAGGGTCCGCCCCGGCGTCACCGTGGGCACGTCGCCCTTCAGGATGTGCAGGTCGGTGCCGCAGATCGTCGTCCTGGTGATCCTGACGATCACGTCGGTCGGCTTCCGTATCGCCGGCCGGTTCTTTTCCACCCAGTCCTTCTGGCCCGGACCGTTGTAGACCAATGCCTTCATGGCCTTTTCCTCCATTGGCATCCGCGCGTCCCTGCCGACTCTACCCTGCCGCGGCGGCCAAGGCCCGTCCGAATTTCGGACAAATCCGCGCATGGGCAAGGGCGGCCGGGGACGGCCGCCCAAGGCGCGGCGCGCTCAGGCGCGCTCGGGGACGGGCAGGTCCAGCCAGTCCTTGTAGAAGGTCTCGATATCCGGCTCGAAGTCGTGGATGACCGGATACCAGGGCGTCGGCGCCTCGACATCCAGCAGATCGCCGGAAAGCGGGCAGAAATATTCGCGGATCACCTGCCATTCCGGCGAGGGCGCCATCAGGCGGGGATAAAGCTCCTCCATCCTTTCGGCGGTCTCGCGCACGCGGATGCGGGCGTGCAGCTTCCAGTTCTGGTCCCATTCGCAGAAATCGTGGCCGGCCTGGCTGCGGATCATCCATTTCCGGTCCGACTTGCGCTGCACGATGTAAAGCTTGGGTCCCAGCGGCAGGATGATCGGGTCGTCCCAGTCCACCTGTTCCTGCAGGATCTCCAGGTAGATCTGGAAGCGTTCGCGGTCCTTGGGCGTGGACAGCATGGTGTGCAGCGTGTCGCGGTCGATCTTGCCGTCCACCAGGTCTTTGATCTTGGCTTTGGTATAGGCCATCTTTTCCTCCATTGGATGGGCCTGAAAGAACGGCTGCGCCCGAGGGGGACGGGCGCAGCCCCGGGCGTCATTCCTCGACGAATTGCACGGTCCGGACGTCCGGCAGTTCCGAGATGTCCATCGAGTATTCGCGCCCGTAGGACGGGATCGGCAGGTCGGCCTCCATCAGCCGCCAATCGACCGGCAGGTCCCAGAAGCTGCGGAACTGCTGTTCGAAGCGCGGGCCGAGCTTGAAGGAGGCGGCATACATCTGCTGGACATGCACGCCGGCCTCCTTGGCCAGGATGCGCTGGCGTTCACCCGCCATCCATTCCTGCGTCGGCACCGATTCCTCCAGCCGCTGCTTGCGGATGGCGCGGCGCCGGGCCTCGGTCGCGGCAGCGTCCACGCCCTTCATGCCGTCGCCGGCGCCCTTCAGCACCACGCCATAGACGCTGTCGGCAAAGCGGGGCAGCAGATAGCCGCCGTTCACGTCGTCGGCCACCTTCTGCGGCTCGCGGTCCAAGGGATCGCCGAAGCCCGGCCCGCCGCGCATGTAGTTCAGATAGAGGTCGTAATCCTTGAACATCGCCTCGGTGGTGATGGCCTGCTTGTCGCGCTTGATCCGCGCATCGGGCAGCATCGCCTCCCAGGTCGGGTTCTCGGGGTCGGTGTCGCCGCCATGCGGGATGGCGCCGCCCTCGGCGATGATCTCCTGAAGCCGGGTGTCATGCGCCTCGAAGCGATAGCCCGAGGCCGCCGGATAGCCGCCCATCAGCCCCCAGTCCGAGCTGATATGACCGTTGCCCATGAAGAACATCGTCCAGTCCTTGGCGTTCCAGACCATGCGCAGGCTTTCGAAGCCGCAGCCGCCGCGATACTTGCCGGCGCCGCCGGAGCTGGCCTTGATCTGCCGGCCCAGATAGACCAGCGGCTCGGCCAGCTCCCAGATCTCCATGTCGCCCATGTCGCCTTCCGGGTTCCAGACCGCGGCGGCATGGCTGATGCCGTCCATATGCGCGCTGGCGCCCACGCCGTTCGCCGCGCATTCGAACGAGTTGACGGCATGGATCTCGTCATACTGGTTGAAGCCGCCGCCCTGCAGCCAGTTCGAGGTATTGGCGTTGCCAGCGTTCACCTCTTCCAGGTAGCCGCGGCCGAAATAGGCCCGGCTGAGGCCACGCCACAGCGCCGTCCAGGAGCTGACCAGGAAGTGCCAGGAATAGCTGAAGGCGACGCGCCGGTCGTCCGGGTTCATCCAGGTGCCCTTGGGCAGGCGGAACTCGGTCCCGTAGGCGGCGCCGTCGTTGATCATCTCGGTCGGGATCAGCGATTGCGTCATCATCACCCAGATGCCGCTGGTGAAGCTGACCTGATGGGCGTTGTAGGTGTGCCAGCCCCAGCGGCTTGATCCCTCGAAATCCAGCCGCCAGGTGCCGTCGCCGCGGATGGTGATTTCCGACGGGGTATGCATGATCGTGTCGACCTTGGCGAAGTCGGAGGGCACCCGCACGTCGTCATGCGCATAGGGCACGTCCACGAATCCCACTTGCCGGTATTTGCCGGGGATGGTCATCGCCTTGATGCGGGCCTGCAGGCCGATGCGGCCGTGTTCGACCGATTCATAGGCGAATTTCCAATAGGCCTCGATGCCCTCGTCGGCGATCACCTCCTGCACCAGGTCGCGGATCATGTGGCAGCCGGCGACACGGGTGCGCTCGTCCAGCATCCAGTAGCGGGTGGTGCGCACCATGCGCTGGCTTTCATGCAGCCAGTCGCGCTTCAGCTCGTCGTTCTCGCCGATCTTGCGGCAGGTGATGGAATAGCCGTCGCCGAAACGCTGCACCTGCCCCGTGGACATCGAGCCGGGGCCGACCGAGCCGGTGTCGATCACATGGGTCACGCCGCCGACCCAGCCGATCAGCTCGCCCTCGTGAAAGATCGGCACGATGGTGTGGATGTCGCAGGGATGGACATTGCCGATCAGGCTGTCGTTGTTGCAGAAGATGTCCTTGTCCTTGATGCCGGGGTTATGCTCCCAGCCGTTCTCGATCATGTATTTGATCGCCGCGCCCATGGTGCCGACATGGATGATGATGCCGGTCGAGGTCAGGATCGAATCGCCCGCCGCGTTGTAGAGGGTGAAGCACAGTTCCCCCTCCTGCTCGACGATGGGCGAGGCGGCGATCTTCTTGGCGGTCTCGCGCGCGTCCACCACCCCGGCCCGCAGGCGGGAAAACAGCTTGTTGTATTTGATCGGGTCGCTGTCGCGCAGCTCCAGCCGGTCGAGGCCGGCGTAATGTTTCGTCCGCTTGGTGGCCTCCATCAGCCGGTCGCGGTGCTGCTTCAGCGTCTCGCCGCCGCGGACGATGCCGCGCGTCTCGACTTTGGATTGCATGTTCATGATGTTTCCTCCCCGGGAAATCAGACTTCTTTCAGGTGGAACAGGCGGTGGCCGTCCAGCCAGGTCTCGAACCCGCCCGGCACCACGAAGGTCGTCGCGTCGGATTCGATCACGGCGGGGCCGGTGATGCGGTTGCCGGGCTGCAGCGCCTCCATCCGGTAAAGCTGGGCATCCACCCATTTCTTGTGCCGGTAGAACTTGCGCGTGCCGAGCTTGGCCTCCTCGGGCGGGGTCGGGCCGGCCTCGGGCTCTTTCGGGATCTTCGGCTTCGGGATCGGCACCGTGCCGCGCATGATCGCGCCGGTCACCGAATAGCCCAGCTCGGGCGAGCGCGCCGAGGCGGCATAGACCCGGCCATAGGTGTCGTTGAAGGCATCGACCAGCTTGTCCCAGTCCTCGGCGGAATGCGCCTGCATGATCGGGCTTTCGATCTCCAGGTCGTTCAGCTGGCCGCGATACTGCATGCGGAAGCCGGGCTGCAGCTGCACGCGGTCGGCGGCATAGCCGTTGATCTCGAATTCCTCGAGCACCCGCTCCTTCAGCTCTTCCCAGGCGGCCTGCAGGGTGCCGGCCTGCGCGGCCTTCAGATCGGCGCTTGCGTCGCTGGCGATGTTGATGTCCAGCGACTTGTCATAGCGGTATTCGAAATCCGCCGCCGCGCAGCCGAAGGCGGAAAAGCCCGCCGCCCAGGCCGGCACGATCACGTCCTCGAAGCCCAGCCCCTCGGTATAGCCGTAGGTATGGACCGGACCGGCGCCGCCATAGCTGAAGCAGACGAAGTTGCCCGGCGTCGAGCCCTTGCCCGAGATCATCGAGCGCAGATAGTCGCGCAGGTCGCTGTCCAGAAGCTCGATCACGCCCGCCGCCGCATCCTCGACCGTCAGGCCCAGCGGGTCGGCGATCTGCTCCTTCATCGCGTTCCAGGCGCGTTCGCGGTCCAGCTTGACCTGCCCGCCCAGGAAATTGTCGGGGTTCAGATAGCCCAGGATGACGTGGCAATCCGAGATGGTGACGGTCTCGATCCCCGACTCGGCCCAGCAGACCCCGACCCGATAGCCGGCGCTGTCCGGCCCCAGCTTGATCGCCTTGGTATAGGGGTCCAGCCGGATGAAGCTGCCCGCCCCCGCGCCGACCGAATCCATGGCGACCAAGGGCAGCGACAGCACCAGCCGCGCCATATCCGGGTCGTTGCGGATCGTCAGCTCGTTCTGGGTGATCAGCGCCACGTCGAAGGAGGTGCCGCCGATATCCGAACAGGCGATGTTGGAATAGCCCAGCACCTCGCCCAGGTATTTCGCCCCGATCACCCCGCCGATGGGGCCCGAGACGATGGTGCGCGCCAGTTCCTTGGCCTTCCAGCTGATGGTGCCGCCATGCGTCGCCATGACCCGGAAGTCGAATTTCGAGCCGTTCTCCTTGAAGGCGCTGGTGATCTTGTTCAGCGTCTGGCGCGAGGGCTCGGCGGCATAGGCCTCCAGGATCGTGGTGTTGGTGCGGTGGGTTTCCTTGCGCACCGGGTAATAGTCGGTCGAGGCGAAGACCGGGATGCTCTTGCCCGACGCATCCACTTCTTCCTGCACGATATCGCGCACCCGACGCTCATGGCCCGGGTTGCGATAGCTGTGCAGCAGCGAGATGACGATGCCCTCGACATCCTGGGCGATCAGGTCGCGGGCGGCCTGGCGGGCGGTGTCCTCGCGCAGCGGGATGACCACGGTGCCGGACATGTCCACCCGCTCCATGACGCCGCGCGTCAGGTGGCGCGGCACCAGCGGCTCGTCGTAGTAATGCGTGTTCAGGTGGATGCGGTCCTCGTAGGCGAAGCCCAGATAGGCCTGGATGGCGCGGCCCATGCGGTGGAAATCCTCCATCCCCGCATTGACGATCAGCCCGCAACGCAGGCCCTTGCGCTGCACCACGCGGTTCAGCATGGCGGTGCCGGAATAGACGCCGGTCTGGATTTCGGACAGCGCCTCCTCCAGCGTCAGGCCCCAATGTTCCAGCCCCTCCCTGGAACTGGCGATCAGGCCGAGCGCCTCGTTCTGCGGCGTCGATTGCGCCTTGCCGACGACGAAGTCGCCATCGGCATCGACGAAGAACGTGTCGGTCATGGTGCCGCCGGCATCGATGCCCAGCACCTGCACCTTGCGATTGTTGGATTTGTCCAATGGCACGGTTTTCTCCTCCCATTGCGCCACCCTCCCGTGGCGTAGGGTCAGGATGTCGTGCCGGGGGGCGGCCGTGTTGTCCGGTTTTCGGACGGTCCGTCGGACATGCTGCGGACGCCTTGCCGCGTCCGCGAAACCGGCGCCGGATCAGTCGCGGCGCGCGCGCGGGATGCCGTATTGGTCCAGTTTCAGATACAGCGTCGAACGCGCGATCCCCAGCCGCCGCGCCACCTCGGTCATGTTGCCGCCCGCCTCGGCGACGGCGGCGGCGATCTCGGCCCGCTCGCGGTCGCGCAGCGTCTCTTCGCGGCGGGGACCGGCGGGCCGGGCCAGATGCGCGGGAAGATCGGACCGATCGACCAGCCCGCTGAGCGAGGTCGCACCCAGCGATTCCATGAGGTTGCGCAATTCACGCAGATTGCCGGGCCAGTCATGCGCCTGCAGCTGCCGCATCGCCGCCGGGGTGAAGCGCAGCGGCTTGCCGCGGCGGCGCTGCGGATAGGCCTGGGCAAAGCGGCGGATCAGCCCGGGCAGGTCGTCGCGCCGCTCGGCCAGGCCCGGCAGGCGCAGGGTGGCAGCGGCCAGCCGGAAATACAGGTCGCCGCGCAGATCGCCCTGCGCCATCCGCTCGGCTAGGCCGACCGAGGACAGCGACAGGATCTGCGGCGGCACCGGCGCGGCGCGGGCCAGCCGGGCCAGCGCCTGCACCAGCAGCGGCTGCGCCTGGCGGGGGGTCTGGGCCGGCTCGTCCAGGCACAGCGTGCCGCCGGCCTCGGCCAGCCGCGCCAGCCGCGCATCGATCAGGTCGCCGCGCAACGTCTCGGGGTCCAGCAGGCTGCAATCGAGGAACTCCAGCGGCTGGCCGGACAGCGGCCCGGCCAGATGCAGCGCCCGGGCCAGAGTCTCCTTGCCCGCGCCGACCGGCCCCTCGATCAGCAGCGGCACGCCGCTTTCCAGATATTTCCGCCCGGCGGCGCAGATCGGCGCCATGGCCGCGCCGCTTTGCGCGATCTGCGTCAGGCTCACCGCCGGGTCCGGGGCCGGCCGGCCCCGCGCACCGGGGCGCTGCAGCGTGACCATCACCCCCAGCATGTCGCCGCGCTCGACCAGCACGTCCACATCGGCATGGGGCAGGACCTGCCGCAGCCGCGCGGCCAGATTGCCCGGATCGCCCTGATGCGCATCGGGCGGCAGCGGCAGGGCCGCCCCGGCCTCGTCGCCCCAGGCCCGGCCGGCGGCCGAGCGGAAATCGGCGCTGGACCAGACCGGCTGGCCGAAGCGGTCCAGCACCATGATCTCGTCGCCGCGCTGGCCGCGGCGTTCGGCCAGCAGCCGCTCGATCAGCCGGCGGTGTTCCTGCAGCCCGGCATTGCGGATCGCCTCCTCGATCTGCATGGCCAGCGTGACCGAGAAGGCCGCGACCTGCCCGAAGGACTGCCCCGAGGGCCCCGAGATGTCGATGGCGCCCAGAAGCGCGCCGTTGAACGGGTCGCGGATCGGCGCGGCGGCGCAGGACCAGCGCTGGATCGCCTCGCAGAAATGCTCGACGCCCGAGATGGTGACCGGCTTGGCCAGGTGCAGCGCCGTGCCGATGGCATTGGTGCCGATGGCGTCCTCGTCCCAATGGCCGCCGGGATGCAGGTGGTTTTCCTGGCCGCGCGACAGGATGCGGGCATCGCCCTCGGCCTCCATCACCACGCCGCCGCGGTCGCAAAGCAGCAGCATCATCCCGGCATCGTTCAGCATGTAGCCGGCGCGGCGGATCGCGGTCTGCGCCGCCGAGCGCAGGCGCTGGTTGCGGTTGCGGATGGCGCGCAATTCGTCCTGGGCGACGCTGGGCGCGCGCTTGAGGGTCTCGATCTCTTTCCGCCCCCTGGACCTGACCCAGGATCTGAGCACGACCTCCCGAATGCTGGGGGGCACGCTCCCCAGCGCGCGGAATCGCTCCCAGTCCTCCTTCTGGATGCTTTCCGGCATATGCTGCGCCCTGTGTTGAGGCTGGGCGATAGTAAGGGGCCGGCCCCAGCCGGTGTCAAGAAAAAGCCGGATCGGCCCCGGCCGGCGCGGGCCACCGGCGCAATCCGCCGAAACCCTGCGAAGGATGAAGCGGCGGCAAAGCCCGGCCGCTGCCGTCGGGCGCGTGGCGCGGCGGCTTACAGCACGATGTCGTCCAGGCTCTGCAGTTCGATCACGCTGCGCGGCGGCCGGCCGGGGGCGCCGCCCCTTTCCACCAGCGCGGCCAGCGGATCGGCCGCCTTCAGCGCGCCGAAATCGAAGCCGCTGATGCGCTCGAGGTCGCACAGGCGCAGCTGGAACGTGCGGTAGCTGGCGAAGTCGAAGCCCTCGACCGATTCGATCACCTTCTGCTCTTGCAGCAGCCGCTGGATCAGATCGGCCTGGCTGAGCAGATAGGCGCTGGCGCTGAGGCCCAACTCGCCGCCGCTGCCCTCGATCTCGGCCAGCATGACCACGACCTTGAAGTAGCGCATGGGAATGCCCGCGGCCGCCCCCTCGGGCCGGGGATCGTCCTCGTGCAGGATCGGGCCGTGGAACAGGACGCAGCGGAAGCCATGCGTGCGCGGGCTGGTCAGGATGTGGTCCTCGATCCCGGTCCAAAGCGCGTTGTCCGGCCCCAGCCCCAGATGCCAGGGACAGGCGACGGGGCAATGGAAACCGTCGGCAAAGGCAAGGGCCGCGGTTTCCTCGTCATCGCCCCAGGCCATTGCCGCCGGCCGGACCAGGGGAACCGCGACGACCGCCGGATCGCCCTGGTCCGTGGCGCCGGCCTGCAGGTCGGCGGCGATGCGGCCGTCCCTGCGCCAGCCCTGCGGGTGGCGCTTTTGCGGGCGCCGCTTGCGGGCATCGATATTCGCCGCCGCCAGCAGCGGCAGCCGGCGCGCCACCGAGAACAGGATGCCGAAATTCTGGTATTTCAGCTCATGCGGGCGCTCGGCGCTGGCATCCGAGGGAACCGCCAGCGGCAGGTGCTGGCCGGGCTGCGGCAGAGGAACCGGATGGGTCTGCAGGAAATCCGGGTCATACCCCGGCCGCCCGGCCAGAGAGGCCGCGGCGGGCGGCGGATCGGGCAGCGAAACGACCACGGTGGACGTGCGGCTCGTCCCCTGCGGGATGCTGTCGAGCACCGCCCGGATCGTCGAGGCGCGCACGGCGGAATTGCCGATGCCGAAGCGCCCGGCGAAATGCAGGCCGACCACCTTGCCGCTGCAGAGCGATATCACCGGGCTGCCGGAATTCCCGCCCAAGGTCGTGCAGTCGTGGCGCAGGATCTGCGGGCCCTCGGCCGCCATCAGATAGCCCGGCGAAAAGCGTTTCACGTCGTAGATGCCGGTAAAATACCGCTCCATCAGCGTCGGATCGTTGCGCAGGGAATCGCGGGCCGGATAGCCGACGACGGCGACCAGCTCGTCCTTGGCGATGTCCTGCTCGGCCAGCGTCAGCGGCTGCAGGGCCAGCGGCGATCCGGCCGGCGGGCAGGCGATGCGGCCGATGGCGATATCGGCGGCGATGTCATCGGCAAGATAGACGAAGCGGTCGATGGCCAGCACCGTCCGGGGATCGGGGTCCAGGCCCAGCTCTTCGGCGAAATCCACCGCGGCGCCGTATTGGACATTGCCCGGGGCGAACATGTAGACGGCATCGCCGCGCGCGGTGCGCCGCGCCACCAGCCGGGCGACATGGCGATTGGTGACGACCAGAAGGTGATCGTCGCGCCTCTGCACCACCCAGGCGGTGCCGCCCCAGCTCTGGTCGTGGTTCAGGAACTCGACCCTGCCGACCGAGCCTAGCAGCGGCTCGACCGCGGTGATCCGGCCGTCGATATCGGCGGGAAAATCCGCGCCCAGCTTGTGCTTGCCCTGGACGGCGCCCTGCACCACCATCAGCGGCGGCCGGCCGAGCGCGCGGACGATCGCCTCGAGCTGCGAGGGCTGCGAGCCGACCGATTCAAGCTGCGTCGGCTGCGTCGAAAGCAGCTCGCGCGCGCGGTCCGGGGTCAGGCCCAGCTCGCGCAGGATCGGCGGATCGTCGTCCACCAGGACGCGGGCGCGGTCGATGGCGCCGCTGCCCGAGAGCCGTTCCAGCCGGCCCAGGCTTTCCTGTTCATGGTTCATCCTGCCTGCCCTCCTGATCGTAAAGCCTGGGTGATGATGCCGCCGCCCTGTTCCAGGACCGGCAGCCAGTGGCCGTCGCTGCCGTCGCGCCGGCTCAGCACCGCGAGCGGGGCTTGCTGGACCGGAATAATCCCGGCGCGCTGCACCAGCGCCAGCCGCTCGTCCAGCCCGGCGCCGGGCGGCAGATCGGCCGCGATCCCGGCCAGCGCGGCGCGCAGCGGCGGCGAATCCGCCGGCGGCAGCCGGTCGGGCAACGCCTGCCAGATGTGAAAGGCGCGCCGCGCCGCCTCCGTGGCGTCGGGCCGGGCCAGAAGCCGCAGCGCGCGCTCTTGCGCCAGCGGGTCGATCCGCGCCTCGCAGGCCCAGCCGGCCGGCCGGTTCCGGCCATAGCCCCACAAGCCCAGCGTCGCCTGCTGCCAGCGCGCCGCGGCGCGGGCCAGCACCAGCAGGTCGGGCGCCGGCACCAGGGACGACACCCCGCCGGCGAATTCCGCGACCAGCCCCATGGCCTGGATCAGCGCCAGCGCCTCGCGCCCGCCCGAGGCCAGCCGCGCCTGCGCGGTATCCAGCCTGGACAGCCCCGGCATCAGCAGCGCCGACAATTCGCCCAGACGCGGGCCCAGGCCTTCGGCCGCCTGCGGAACCCGCGCCGCGCCGGCATCGGCCAGCGTGTCGATCAGGGCGCGGATCGGCTGGCCGTAGGGATTGACCGGCGCCATCGCCAGCGCCGCGCCACAGGCATCCATCTCGCGCGGGTCCTGCCCGGCGGGGGCAAGTTCCAGGCCGAAACCGGCCCGCAGCGCCTGCGCCCGCGCATGCAGCGCCAGGGCGGCATGGGGCGGGGCCTCGGGCAGCCAGCGCGCGACGGCGCCGGCGGCCTCGTTCTCGCCGGAAAGCCCCGGGCCGCGCGCGCAGAGCATGGCGAATTCCAGCGCCGCCGCGCGCAGGCCGCCGCGCCCGATCTGCCCCAGCGCGCGGCCGGCCAGCGCCAGGAAATCGTCCTGCCGCAGCCGCGCGCAAAGCTCGTCAAAGCGGAACTCGGCCCAGATTTCCAGCAGCACCAGCCCGGTCAGCCCCACGTCGTCGTGCAGCGCCCCTTCCAGCGCCGCCATGTCGAGGCAGGGCTGAAGCCGGCGGACGATCCCCCATTGCCCGGTCCGCCACTGATGCGCCAGCAGCAGCAGCCCGGTCGGGCCGTCGGCGGGAAAGGGCCTGCGGAACCGCTGCCGGACCAGGAAGGACGCCTCGCGCAGCGCCCCGGCTTCAAGCATGTTGCGCAGGTCGGTCAGGTCGCCGGCGTTTTCGGGCTGTCCCTCGGCCGGCGGATCGACGCGCATCAGCCGGGCGCTGCCGGGCGCGACCTGCAGCCAGGCCATGCCGGCGCGGTCGGGGCGGCGGCGGGGACGGGCGGCGCCGGGCAGGCGCGGGGCCGGATCGGCGCGGCGGCGCGGCGGCGCGGTCCCGCGCGCCCGTTCGCCGCGCGCGCGCAGCACCGCGTCGCGCGCCGGCGGCGGCAGGTCGTCGAACAGCCGGCCGGTAAGGCGCAGCGCCAGCGCGGCATCGATCCCGGGCATGGGCTCCCCGGCCCGGGTCAGCTGCAGCAGGTGATACAGCCTCAGGGCCGGATCGCGCCCGTCGTGATGGGCGGCGGCGCGGCGGTTGATCTCGGCCGCGCCCTGCGGGTTTTCGGCATAGGTCAGCTCAAGAAACTCGGCCCGCAGCTCGTCGCGATGCACCAGCCCGCCCGCCGGATCGCGCCGGACCAGCCAGGACTGCGCCGCCAGCGTCTCCAGCAGCGCCTCGGCCTCGGCCGGGCTCAGCACCTGACCCAGCGCGGGCGCCACGATGCCGGTCAGGGCCTCGGCATCTAGGCAGGGCAGGATCAGCCCTTCCGAGGCGATGCGGCGGATGTCGGCGGGCACGCGCGACAGGATGGCGCGATACAGATAGCCGTTGGTGGATTGCCGGATCTGCTCTTCCCCCAGCGAACCGCCGCTTTCCTGGACCGCGCGCGTGACCAGCAGCAGGCGCAGGGGGTTGCCCTGCGACAGCCGGGCGATGCGGCGGCGCAGCCCCGGCTGCACGCCCCGCCGTTCCAGGATCGCCTGGATCACCTGATTTTCCAGCCCCTCCAGCGGGATGAGCGCCCGGAGCCGCGGGTGATCCTCGCCGAAGATGCTGCCGCGCCCGGCCGAGACGAGGTTGATCGGGATGCTGCCCGGCGCGGCGAAGCGGTCCAGCTCTTCGAGCAGCCGCCCGACGAAGGTTTCGCCATGGCCGTGCAGCACCTCCAGCGTGTCCAGCAGGAACAGCAGCCGCCGGCCCCGGCCCGCGACCAGTTCGATCATCTGGTGCAGATGCTCGAAGGGCGCCACGGTTTCGGCAGTGTTGGCCCCGATCGAGGTGCGCCGCTCGGCCTCGCGCAGGCGCTGGTCCTGCAGGGCGGCGGCGGCTTCGGGAATGGCGGTGCCGATCTGGCGCGAGATTTCGTCGAAGACCGCCGCGGTGTCGCCGGTCTGCAGCGAGGAGCGGTCGAAATCCAGCCGGATCAGCACCATGTCCGGCAGGTCGCGGCATTCGCGGATCACCTGTTCGAGCAGGAAGGTCTTGCCCAGCCCCGGCAGCCCCTGGATATGGACGGTCCGCAGCGGAGGCGCCCGCTGCGGGGTGGCGAGCGCCGCGCGGATGCGGGCGATTTCCTCGGCCCGGCCCAGGATGCCCTGTTCCAGCAGCGCATCGGTCAGCGCCGCGCCGCGCAGCCGGTCCAGCAGGCTGCCAAGGCCCGCCAGAAGCGGATGGCCCGGCGCCCCCGGCCCCGCCTGTTCCAGAACAGCCACCAGCCCGGCCAGCTCCTCGGCGGCGACCGGCTCCAGCCCGTCGATCAGCCGGCGCAGCCGGTCGGGCGCAAAACCGTCCCGGCCTTGCAGCGCCCGGACGATGGGCGTGTCGGGCAGGTCGTCCGACAGGTCTGCGGCCGGATCTCGGGCCGGGGCGGCGGCCTCGAGCGACTTGTGCCGCGGCAAGAGCCGCATCCGCCACAGCGCGCCGCCCTTTTCCGGGGCGGCGCTGGCTTCCTCGGTGCAGGCCTCGCGCAGCGCCGACATCAGCTGGCCGCGCAGCTGCAGGTCGATGCGCTCCTCGGCCTGCAGCACCTCTTGCAGCAGCAGGCGCGGGGAAAAGCTGTCGCTCAGGGCAGCGCGGAGAAACAGCCTGTCGCGCAGCTGGCGGTATCTGTCCGGCATCGCCATCAGCGCATCCCCATCCGTTTCCTGACGCAGCTCTGCAGGCGCCTGGTCGCCCGCCGCATGTGGTCGAAATCATAGATGCCGGGATGCAGCTGCGGCAGGCCATGCGTGACCTGCCGCACCATGTCCTCGGCCAGCATCGGGTCCAGCGCCTCCTCGCCCGTCAGGTCGCGCAGCATCGCGGCCAGCGTCACGGCGATGTCGGCATCGGTAAAGCGTCCCAGCGGATCGACGAGCAGCCCCGGCCGCCGGGCGGTCAGCGCCTCTTCGGCGTTCTGGAAGCGCAGCGGGGCCAGGGCATATTGCTCGAACCCGGCCAGGATCAGGCGCAGGTTGCGATGGGCGACCAGCCATTCGACCAGATGCTCGAACTCGGCCAGCACCGGCTCGGCCAGCTCGCCGCCGGGGGGTGTTTCCAGGAAGAACCAGAAGATGCGGTCCTCGGCCTCGGCGCGGCGCTGCAGCTCCTGGGCCAGGCGCTGCGCGCGGTCGCGCTGTTCGGCGACGCGGCTGGTCTCATGGCCGCGCACCCCGGCATGGGCCTCGGCGGCGGGGCGATCCAGCGCCATCCGCGCCAGCCCGTCCAGCAGGTTTTCGGTCGAAAGCGCGGTCGGGACACGCCAGAGCACATCGCGCACCATGGCCTGCGCGGCGGGCCGCTGGCTGGCCAGAAAGGCGCGCAGCATGTCGAAGCTGAAGCCAAGCCCGGTCGCCCGGCTGGTGTCGAGCCGGCGGATCCACAGCCCGCGCAGCAGCGAATCCGGCTGTTCGACCATCGCCGCCAGCCCGGCGAAGAACTGCTGGCGGCCGATGATGATCGGCCCGTCCAGATTGCCGTCCAGCGACCACAGATAACGCGGCGGGCAATCCTGCCGGATCGCGTCCAGAAAGGCCGGCTCGGCCGCGAACTGGCTGTGCGGCACCAGCCGGCCCCGGCCCCCGGTCCGGCCCTGATGCAGCCCGATGAAGCGCAGGTCGGTATCGAAGCCCGGGCCGCCGGAGGAACCCGGCTCGGTGGCGATGTCGTGCTGCAGGCGGATGTCGTCCTTGCGGCGCAGCACCCGGCCCGAGACGAAGCCCCGCGCCTTGCCGCGCGGATAATGCACCAGCGCCAGCATGCTGGGGCCGGTCCATTCGACGGGCTGCGGGGGCAGCTCGATATGGCCGTAGCTGTGCCCCAGTGGCAGCAGCACCCGCAGCAGCGCGACGTCGCGGTGGCTGGCCGCCTCGGCAGGCGGCGGCAGGCCGCCGTCGTGTTCGCAGGCATGGACCGGCGAATGCCAGACCAGCCGGGCGGGATAGCGCCTGCCATCCGAGGCGAGGATGCGGATCTGATGCAGGTGAGGGCCCGCCGCCGGCGCGGCTGCCGGATCGGCGCCGGGAAGGGCCGGCTGCGGTTGCCGGGCGCAGATGAGCTCCTCGATCACATGGGCCGCGGTCAGCACCAGCCGGGCCGAGACGAAAGCCCCCGACCCCATCACCCGCCGGTCCAGCAGGATGCGGCAGCGGAACTGTCGGGCCCGGGTGGCAAAGGCCGCCAGCGGGTCGAAGGGAAAATCGTTCGGCTCCGGCTCGGGGATCGCGCTTTCGGCGCCCCGCCGGCGCCGCACCGCATCCCAGATCGGCGCATTGGGCTGCAGGGGACGCAATTCGATGCCGCGCGCGCCCAGAAAGGCGATGAAGCTGCCGCTGGTGCCGCTGTCGTTCAGCACGGCGGCAAGGACATCGGCCAGGTCGTCGCCCTCTTCGGCGGCCTCGCGCAGCCCGTCCAGATTCACCGGCCGGTCGGGATCGGGGAACAGGAAGGCCAGCGCCTCTTCCACGGTGGCGGCATGGGCGCCCAGCACGGCGCGGATGCGGTTGGCCGTGACCGCCATCGCCGCCCCGTCACAGGCCGACCGCGGCGCGCAGGGCGGGGGCGTCGCGCAGGACCCGGGCCAGGGCCTCGGTGGGCTGGTCCGCGCCGGCCACGGCCGGAGGCGTGGCTGCGGGGACACCGGGGGCTTCGGTCCCGGCCACGGCCTCGGCCAGCGATTCCAGCGCCCTTTGCCGGGCCGCCGCGCGATAGCTCAGCCAGATCAGCTCGGGCGCCAGGTCCGCCATGGCGGGGTCGACCTCGCCCAGGATGCCTTCGTCGATGCCGGCAAGATGCATCTGCAGGATGTCGAGCGTCGGGGCCGCATCCGGCGGCGGCGCCGGCGGCGCCTCGGTCGCGGCCGGCAGCGCGGCGCCAAGCGCCCGGGCGGCGTTGATGACCCCCGCCCCCAGCCGCTGCGAACCGTTCCAGACCGGCGGCGGCGTCATGCCCTGCGTCGCGCAATGCACCCACATCGCCTGCACCGTGGTGCCGCGCTGCCGCGCCGCCTGCTGCAGCTTGGCCCGCCCGCCATGCCTTGCCACCCACAGCGCCGCCACCCCGGCGCTGATCGAGGTCGCCAGCGTCGTGCCCTGGCTGGCGCGGATGCCGGCATCGCTGTCGCCGGCGCGGTTCTTCGCCGCCCCCCAGACATGCTCGCCGAAGGCCGAGAAGGTGACCTGCGGGCCCCTGCCGGTCTTGGCCCAAGGCCGCAGGTCGGGTTGCAGCGCCGCCACCGCGGTGCAGATGCCCAGCGGCGCATAGGCGGCCGGGAACACCACCAGAGGCCAGCAATTGCCCGCGGCGCAGACGATGACCACGCCCTGCGCCACCGCGCGGCGCAGGGCCGCCTCGGTGCTGGCGACGCGCGTCGGGCCGCCCAGGGCCATGGCGATGACGTCCGCCCCCTGCACGACGGCATGGTCGATGGCCGCGGCGATCTGGCGCTGGCTGAAATCCACCACCGACCGGATGGTGCGCAGCGGCATGATCCTGGCCTCGGGCGCGGTGCCGGTGATGCCGCCGGGCTTCTGCGTCTCGCCCGCCGCATTGGCCGAGCCGCGCGAGGCGATCACCGACATGACCAGCGTGCCATGGCCCGGCTGCATCAGCGGCCCGGTCGAGAAACGGTCGCGGGCATCGGTGCCGCCCTCGACGAAATTGCGCTCGGCCCGCAGGTCCAGGACATCGGCCAGTTCGTTATGGCTGCTGTAGCCGGTATCGATGACCGCCACCGTCGCCCCCTGCCCCCGCGTCGTCTGCCAGGCGCCGATGGTGTCAATCAGCGGGTGATGCCAGCCCCAGGGGCGGCTGCTGTCGGGCCTGGTCGCGCAGAGCCCGGCCAGGCTTTCCTGTTCGGCGCCCAGATGGGCCGAGCCGTAAAGGCTGTCGGGCAGGACCGGATTGGCCTCGGCCGCGCCGACGGCGGCGCGCAGCTCGCGGGCGAAGGCGAAGATCTCGCGCTCTTGCCCATGCGGGTCGATCCGGGGGAAATCCACGAAGAAATAGCGGTCGGCCTCGGCGTCGAAAACCGGCTCGACCGACAGTTCGGCATCCGGCAGGGCGGCGGCCACCCGGGTCCGCACCGCCTCTGCCGGCTGCTCGGCGGCATAAACCAGTTCGACGGTCAGCGGGTCCACCTCCTCGACCGGAATGCCCTGACGCAGGGCCATGAAAGACGCCATCACCATGTCCACCTCCTCCTGCTGCCGCCCCGGCCTGCCGCGGGGATCGCGGGGCCGGTCCGGCGGCGGCGTGCGCCCCGAATGCCGGATCGCCCGACGCGGAAGGCCGATTGCGAATTGCCGCCGCGGTTGAAAGCGGCGCGAAAAACCAGCGCATTATCCGGGATACCGCCGATGCAGCGGCCTTGGCCGGGCATTTTCAATCCCGGCCGGACTTCGGTCCATGTCGGGCTGTCTGAAAAAACCCGGACATTCTGGCAATCGCGAAACGGTAATGCACACATCTCAGAGCTCATAAACGGGTGGGTCACTCTGATCTTCTTGAAAGTTAGCAGATTTTAATCACAGGTAAAGCGATTCGGCATGCAATGCGGCGAGGCGGGGATTCTGCGGCATCGGGTTTTCCCGGAGCCTGCGCATTTCTTGCCGGAATCCCCGGGCTGCGAAAGTTTTTGGAATAGGATTTTCCGAATCTTTTTGTTTTATTCAGGGTTGTGCGATGAATGCGCGCCCGAAATTCCATTCGTTCGGGGTCGCCATGCCGGCCGGCGCGGTCTCGCGGGGTTGTGGCGGAGCCGGGCAGGATGAACGGCCCGCCGCAAAAGGTGGTCGTCAGAAACCCCGGGAAGCCCATCCGCTGGCAAAGGGGCGCTGGCTCCGGCCCGAGCGATTCCGGCTTGCCGGGCTGGGGCAAGAGATGGCGCGCCCGGCCGGCATTGCGACGGATTGCGGCAAGATTGTGACGCTTCCTCTACCCAAGGATGTATCCGGCGGCGGATCTCGCACGGATGCAGGCTTCCTCGGACCCGGCCGGTCAACGATTCGGCCTCCCGCGGCGGTGCGGTGCGCCAGCAAGCCGGGCGCCGCGCCGTTCTTCAGGCCCGCGCCCCGTCACGAGGCGGGCGCGCGGGGCGGCAGTCTTGCCGCATGATTTTGCTGGTCTTTCCCTCCTTGCCAGGCGGTGGCATCGCCGCGACAGGGCGGGCCGGGTTTCGCCGGGACGCCCGATTGCCCGTAAATCGGGCAGGAACCTTTTTGACTCTTCACGGTTTTGTGGGAAGAATGAACCAAGGCGTCCACCGAAGCTTCCAGCGACGCGCCTGCACGCGAAGGTTGCCAGACCATGATCGATTCCGCCAAAGAAGCCGGTCATCCCCCGCAGCGCAAGCGGGACGAAATCCTTGCCTTCCTGATCCTCGCCGTGGTGATCTGGCCGATCCTGTCGGTGGCGATCGTCGGCGGCTACGGCTTCCTGGTCTGGATGTGGCAGATCATCTTCGGACCACCCGGACCCATACATTAGGGAAAGCCCATGCGCGAGCCAGACAGGACCCCCATCCAGCGACGCGACATTCTGACCGGAAAGCTGAAACAGGCAGAGCCGCGCTTCCTTCACATCTCCAGCGCCATCGTCACCACGCGGCCGGAACGGGCCCCTGACATCGCGCGGCGCCTTGCCGCCCTGCCGGGGACCGAGGTGCACGCGGTCCAGGGCGGCAAGATCGTCCTGGTCCTTGAAGGCGACTCGGTGGGCGAGATCGGCGGCCGGCTGGCCGAGATCTCGGTCATGGAGGAGGTGTTCTCGGCCAATCTGGTTTTCGAACAGGTGCTGCCCGCCGATGAGAAGGAGGCGCTGGCATGAGCATTTCCAGACGCGACCTGCTCAAGGCGCAGGCGGCGGGGATCGCCGCGATGGCCGCCAATATCCCGCTTTCCGCCGATGCGCAGCCGGTGCCTGGCGGCGTCGAATCGCTGCAGATCACCTGGTCCAAGGCGCCCTGCCGCTTTTGCGGCACCGGCTGCGGCGTCATGGTCGGCGTCAAGGACGGCCGGGTGATCGCCACCCATGGCGACCTGCTGGCCGAGGTGAACCGGGGCCTGAACTGCGTCAAGGGCTATTTCCTGTCCAAAATCATGTATGGTCAGGACCGCCTGACCCAGCCGCTGCTGCGCAAGAAGGACGGCGTCTATGCCAAGGACGGCGAGCTCACCCCGGTCAGCTGGGAGGAAGCCTTCGACACCATGGCCGCCCAGGCCAAGCGGGTGCTGAAGGACAAGGGACCCACCGCCGTCGGCATGTTCGGTTCCGGCCAGTGGACCATCTTCGAGGGCTATGCCGCGACCAAGCTGATGCGGGCGGGGTTCCGGTCGAACAACCTCGACCCCAATGCGCGGCATTGCATGGCCTCGGCGGCCTATGCCTTCATGCGCACCTTCGGCATGGACGAGCCGATGGGCTGCTATGACGATTTCGAGGCGGCGGATGCCTTCGTGCTCTGGGGCTCGAACATGGCCGAGATGCATCCGATCCTGTGGACGCGGGTGGCGGACCGGCGGCTGGGCCATCCGCATGTGAAGGTGGCGGTGCTGTCCACCTTTACGCATCGCAGCTCGGACCTTGCGGACATTCCTATCGTCTTCAAGCCCGGCACCGACCTGGCGATCCTGAACTACATCGCCAATCACATCATCCAGACCGGCCGGGTGAACCGCGATTTCGTGGATCGCCACACCACCTTCGTCGCCGGCGCGACCGGCATCGGCTACGGGCTGCGCGATGACGACCCGCGCGAGATGGCCGCGCGCACGGCGGAAGATCCGGCGGCGACCACCCCCTCGACATTCGAGGAATTCGCCGAACTGGTCAGCGAATACACGCTGGAAAAGGTGTCCGAGCTGACCGGGGTCGAGCCGGGCTTCCTGGAGCAGCTGGCCGAGCTTTACGCCGATCCCGACCGCAAGGTCATGTCCTTGTGGACCATGGGCTTCAACCAGCATGTGCGGGGCGTCTGGGCCAACCAGATGGTCTATAACATCCACCTGCTGACCGGAAAGATCTCGGAACCGGGCAACAGCCCGTTCTCGCTGACCGGCCAGCCCTCGGCCTGCGGCACGGCGCGCGAGGTGGGCACCTTCGCCCATCGCCTGCCCGCCGACATGACGGTCACCAATCCCGAACACCGCAAGCATGCCGAGGAGATCTGGCGCATCCCCGAAGGCGTGATCCCCGACAAGCCCGGGCTGCATGCGGTGGCCCAGGACCGGGCGCTGCATGACGGCACGCTGAACTTCTACTGGGTGCAGGTGAACAACAACCTGCAGGCTGCGCCCAACAACAGCGGCGAGACCTGGCCGGGCTATCGCAACCCGGAAAACTTCATCGTCGTCTCGGACGCCTATCCGACGGTGACGGCCATGGCCGCCGACCTGATCCTGCCCGCCGCCATGTGGGTCGAGAAGGAGGGCGCCTATGGCAATGCCGAGCGGCGCACCCATGTCTGGCACCAACTGGTCGACGCGCCGGGCGAGGCGCGCTCGGACCTGTGGCAGATGATGGAGTTCTCGAAACGCTTCACCACCGACGAGGTCTGGCCCGAGGAGATCCTGGCCGCCAACCCGAACTATCGCGGCCAGAGCCTGTTCGACGTGCTGTTCCGCAACGGCAGCGTGGATCGCTTCGACATCTCGGAGCTGAATCCCGATTACGCCAACCAGGAGGCCAACCATTTCGGCTTCTATGTCCAGAAGGGCCTGTTCGAGGAATATGCCGCCTTCGGCCGCGGCCATGGTCACGACCTTGCCCCCTATGACACCTATCACGAGGTGCGGGGCCTGCGCTGGCCGGTGGTGGACGGCAAGGAAACGCTGTGGCGCTATCGCGAGGGGCTGGACCCCTATGTCGAGCCGGGCGCGGGCGTGCAGTTCTATGGCAACCCGGACGGCAAGGCCAAGATCATCGCCGTGCCCTACGAGCCGCCGGCCGAGCCGCCCGACGAGGAATACAACATCTGGCTGGTGACCGGCCGGGTGCTGGAGCATTGGCATTCCGGCTCGATGACCATGCGCGTGCCCGAGCTTTACCGGGCCTTTCCCGGCGCGCGCTGCTTCATGCATCCCGAAGACGCCCGCGACATGGGCTTCAACCAGGGGGCCGAGGTGCGCATCGTCTCGCGCCGGGGCGAGATCCGCTCGCGCGTCGAGACACGCGGCAGGAACCGGATGCCGCGCGGCGTGATCTTCGTGCCGTGGTTCGACGCCAGCCAGTTGATCAACAAGGTCACGCTGGACGCCACCGATCCCATTTCCAAGCAGACGGATTTCAAGAAATGCGCGGTCAAGATCCTTTCCGTCTGATCCGGCCCGCCGCCATGGCCGGCCTCGTGCTGTTCGCGCTGGTCGGCGCCGCCCTGCCGCAGGCCGAGCCGGCGGTGCAGATCGTGCCGCCGCTGACCGGCTGGGCCGAGCCGATGACCGAAGGCCAGATCCCGCCGCTGGGCCGGCCGATCACCGACGACGTGCGCCGGATGCGCAACTATCCCGAACAGCCGCCGGTGATCCCGCATTCCATCGACGGCTACCAGCTGACGGTGAACACCAACCGCTGCATGGACTGCCACAAGCCGCAATTCACCGAGGGCTCGGGCGCGCCGATGATCAGCGTCACGCATTTCATGGACCGCGACGGTCAGATCCTGACCGACGTGACGCCCCGGCGCTATTTCTGCACCGCCTGCCATGTCCAGCAGACCGACGTGAAACCGCTGGTGCCGAACGCGTTCCGCGACGGCTACCAGAATGCCGGGGGCCCGTGACATGGGCTGGATCAGCAGGGTCATCCGCTGGGTCTGGGGCCGGGTCACCTGGTTCTGGCGCGTCATCAGCCGGCCCAGCAGCTTTCTCAGCATCGGCTTCCTGACGCTGGGCGGCTTCATCTGCGGCGTGGTCTTCTGGGGCGGCTTCAACACCGCGCTGGAGATCACCAATACCGAGAAATTCTGCACCAGCTGCCACGAGATGCGCGACAACGTCTATCAGGAGCTGATGCCGACGGTGCATTTCTCGAACCGCTCGGGGGTCAGGGCCAGCTGCCCCGACTGCCATGTCCCGCATGAATGGACCGACAAGATCGCCCGCAAGATGCAGGCCTCGAAAGAGGTCTGGGGCAAGATCTTCGGCACCATCAGCACGCGCGAGAAATTCCTGGAAAAGCGGCTGGAGCTGGCGAAGCACGAATGGGCGCGGCTCAAGGCCAACGACTCGCTGGAATGCCGCAACTGCCACGCGGCGGTGGCGATGGACTTCACCAAGCAGACCCGCCGCGCGGCCGAGATCCACGAGCGCTATCTGATCCCGGGCGAAAAGACCTGCATCGACTGCCACAAGGGCATCGCGCACCAGTTGCCCGACATGACCGGCATCGAGCCCGGCTGGCTGGAGCCCCCTGCCCTGCGCGACGACGACCAGGCCTGGCTGCACCAGGACGGCGAGGCGGTGCGGCGCTATCTCGCCACCGTCGAAACCCGCTAGCCGGCCCCGCGCCGGGCCGGGCGCTATGGCCGGACCAGCCGGCGCCGATGCAGCCACGCCAGCGTCGGTTCGGTCGGCCCTTCCGGGCGGTATTCGGCGCCAAGGGGCCGCGTCCAGCCCAGATCCTCCAGCACCGCGCAGACATGGCGGTAGTCGAGCTCGCCGTGATCCGGAGGGCCGCGGTCGGGGACCGAAGCGATCTGCACATGGCCCAGGATGTCGCGATGCGCCCGCAGCCGGCGCGAGATGTCGCCCTCCATGATCTGCAGGTGGTAGCAATCGAACATCAGCCGCAGGTTGTCGTGCCCGGCCGCCTCGATGATCCGCGCCGCCTGGTCCGAGCCGGTCAGGAAATAGCCGGGCGCGTCGCGGCGGTTCAGCGGCTCGATCAGGACGGTGATGCCCTGCCGCCGCGCCAGCCGGCAGGCATGGTCGAGATTGGCCAGGAAAACCCGCCGCGCCGCGTCGCCCTCGGTATTGCCCGCCATGACATGCACCGCGCCGCAGCCGATGGCGGCGGCATAGTCCAGCGTGCGCTCGATCTCGGCCCGGGCCTCGGCCTCGCGGCCCGGCAGGGCGGCAAGGCCGTTCTCGCCCGGGCGGCCGCGGCGGGTGTTCAGGCCCAGCATCGGCAGGCCGGTCTCGGCCAGAGCCGCGGCGACCTGTGCGGGCGGCACCTCCTGCGGCCAGTGGCATTCGACCGCGTCGAACCCGGCGCGATGCGCCGCACGGATCGCCTGCGGCAAGGCCAGGTCGGCCCAGAGAAGGCCCAGATTCGCCGAAAACCGCGTCATCCATTTCTCCTTGCGCCGCGCCTGCCCGGCGCAGCAATCCATCGGCCGCGGCGGCTGTCAACAGCCCCGCGCCGGCAGGCTCGTTTCATGCCCCGGCCCCTGCCGCAGCGGGAGCGCCTTGCCCCGGCAGGCAGGGGCCCGGCACGACCGGATCGTCGCGGCGTTCGGCTTCGGCGCGCAAGCCCGGCAAGCCTCTGCCCGCGGAATTCAGGCGGCGGGGACGGGAATCCGGGGGATGCGCTCCAGCGCCTCGGCGTTCAGGGCGCGGGCGCGGTCCTCGGTCTCGGCCTCGGTATAGCAGCGCAGTTCCGGCGCATTGCCCGAGGGGCGCAGGTGGATGATCGCGCCGCTTGCGAATCCCATCCGCAGCCCGTCGGTCTGGTCGATCCGCTGCAACCGGCCGGCAAAGGGGAATTGCGCCTCGATCCGCGCGCTCCGCTCGGCCTCGTCGCCCGAGCTCAGCCAGGCCAGGATCGCCCTGGACCGGCTGGTCGGGAAATCCTTCAGCCGCTCGCTGAAGGTCGCCCGCTGCGGCAGCCCGGCGCAAAGCTCGGCCAGCGGCCGGGTGCGGGCCGCGGCCAGCACGGCGACCACCGGCAGCACCGCATCGCGCGTCGGCAGGGCGGCGAGCCGCCGCCCCTCGCGCCGGATCTCGCTGCCCAGCAGGAAGCCGCCATTCGCCTCGTAGCCGCAGACGGGACCGAGGGTCTCGCGCGCCGCCTCCTCCATGGCGGCGATGACATAGGGCGAGCCGATGCGGGTGCGGATGGTGCGGGCGAAGGCGCCGCTCAGCTCCAGCGCAGTGTTGCTGCTGACCGGCGTGACCACGCATTCGGCGCCCAGTTCGCGGGCGCAAAGCAGGCCCAGGATATCGCCGCGCAGCCATTCGCCCCGGTGATCGGCCAGAAGCGGCCGGTCGGAATCGCCGTCGGTCGAGATGATGGCGTCCAGCCGGTGCTCGGCCGCCCAGCCCCGCGCCAGTGCGACATCCTCGGGCCGCAGCGCCTCGGTATCGACGGGGATGAAGCGGTCCGAGCGGCCCAGCGGCAGCACCTCGGCGCCAAGCGCGCGCAGGATGCGGGCCAGCAGGTCGCGGCCGACCGCGGAATGCTGGTAGAGCCCCAGCACCAGCCCCGAAAGCGCATCCGGGCCGAAGAAGTCGAGATAGCGGCGCAGATAGTCCTGTTCGATGTCGCGCGGCTCGGGCAGCGGCGCGGCATCCGCCAGACCACCGTCGGGGCCGAAACGGGCCGGGTCCAGCACCAGCGCCTGCCGGGCGATGCCGGCCTCGTCGGGCTTCAGCACCTCGGCCCGGGCGCGGTGGAACTTGATGCCGTTGCGGTCGTCGGGGATGTGGCTGCCGGTGACCATCAGCGAAGGCATGTGCCGCGCGAAGGCATGATGCGCCAGCGCCGGGGTCGGCACATGCCCGCAGAACGCCACCTGCCCGCCCGCGTCGCGGATGGCCTGGGCGCAGGCCCGCAGGATGCGCGGGGTCGAGGGGCGCAGGTCGCCCGCCAGCGCGACCTCGGCCCCGGGGGCGAATTCGCCGATCTCGCGCAGGTAGCGCAGGAAGCCCTGCGTATAGCCATAGGCCACCCGGTCCGTCATGGCGCTGACCAGGCCGCGCGCGCCGCTGGTGCCGAAGGCGACGCCGCTTTCCTCGATGAGATCGCTGACGGTGAAGGGTCCTGTCTCGGTCATGGTCGAAGCTCGCTGTTTGGAAAGGTGATCATGCAGGCGCGGCAAGGCATTCGTCCAGTGCCGGCGTGGCGAAATTCCCATGCCGCGCCGCGGCGATCATGCCGGTCCTTCGCGGCGCTGGCCAGCCGCCGAAGGCGGTGGCAGAATGCGGCGATGCAACAGGATCAGGTTCTTAGCCGTCTTGCCGTGTCGCTGGCCATCGGCCTGCTGGTCGGACTGGAGCGCGGCTGGCGCACCCGGGCCGAGCGCGACCACCAGCGCGCCGCCGGCCTGCGGACCTTTGCGCTGGCCGGGCTGACCGGCGGCGCCACCGGCGTGCTGGCGCTGGAATTCGGCGGCCTGGTCATCGGCATCGTGTTCTGCGGCTTCGCGCTGGTCTTTGCCGCCTTCCAATGGCTGGAATCGCGGCTTGACCAGGATGTCAGCGCCACCTCGGCGGTGGCGGGGATGCTGGTGTTCCTGCTGGGGGCGCTGGCCGTGACCGGGCCGCTGATCCCCGCCATCGCCGCCGCCGTGGCGATGACGCTGCTGCTGGCGGCGCGCGAGCACCTGCACCGCTGGGTCGCGGCGCTGAGCTGGCCCGAGATCCGGGCGATCCTGACGCTGGCGGCGATGTCCTTCCTGCTGCTGCCGGTGATCCCCGACCGCAGCATCGACCCCTGGGATGCGGTGAACCTGCGCGAGATCTGGCTGCTGGCTATCCTGATCGCGGGGATCTCCTTTTCCGGCTATGTCGCGGTCAGGGCCTTCGGCGACCGGCTGGGAATCGTGGTGATGGCGGCGGCCGGAGGGCTGGCCTCATCCACCGCGACCACGCTGGCCTTCGCCCGGCTGGGCAGGGCCGAGCCGGGCGCCGCCCGGCTGCTGGGCGCGGGGGTGCTGATTTCCGGCATCGTGATGCTGCTCCGCGTCGGGGCGGTGGCCGTCGGGCTGAACCGGGCGCTGCTGCCGCATCTGGCCCTGCCGCTGGCCGCGGCGGCGCTGGTCATGGCCTGCGCCGCCGCGCTGCTGCTGCGGCAGAGCCGGGCGCAGCACGGCCCGGCGCTGCCGATCAACAATCCGCTGGCGGTGGGGACGGCGCTGAAGATCGCCGGTTTCATCGCCGCGGTGCTTCTGGCCGCCGAGATCCTGCGCCGGCAATACGGCGATGTCGGGGTGCTGATCGTCGCCGCGATCTCGGGGATCGGCGATGTGGATGCGGTGTCGATCTCGATGGCGCGGCTGGGCGGCGGCGATCTGGCCATCGCCGCGGCGGCACAGGCGATCCTGGTGGCGGTCGGGGTCAACACCGCCTCGAAGGCGACGATGGCCGCGCTGGTCGGCGGCCGGAGGATCGGCACCGTGGTGATCGTGGCCAGCGGGCTGGCCATCGCCGCCGGGCTGGCGGCGATCCGGCTTCAGGCGGCGCTGCAAGGGGCATGAGGCCCCTGCCCCGCATCGGGCTGCCTCGTCACCGCTGCCGAAACCGAGGTTGTCGAAGCTCCCGGCGATGCGCTGCGCATATTCCGGGCTGTCCAGCCGGTCGGCCCGCTTGTCCATGGTGGCGATAAAGGCCCGCACCTTGTCCGGCGAGTGCGGCCGGAACATCGCCGCCAGCGCGCGGTTGGGCATCAGGTCGGCGCGGTCGCGCACGGCCTGCCCGGCCGGGGTTACGTGGAGGCCGAAGCGTCGGCCTCGCCCCCTTCCCCATGCCCCGCCGCTCCTAGGCCGGCGGGCTGGGCCCCAGATAGCGGTCGAGGATGGCATCTGCGACATCCCCGACCGTCCGCCGCGCCGTGACGGGATCGGCGCCGACGATATCGTAAAGCGCGATCATCGCCTCGGTGCCGGTCGCCAGCGACAGCGCCCGGACCAGCGCCTGGGCCCGAGCCGGCGCCAGCCCGCCGCCGTCCTCTTGCAAGGCCTGCTCATACAGCGCCACCCGGCGGGCGCCGCGCATCTGCGGCGACCCCGCCTTCGCCTCGGGCGTCCAGGCCGCCAGCGTCATGCCGACAAAGCGGCGAAACCCGGCCTCGTGGCTGACCGAAAGGTCGAAGATATAAAGGCTGATTGCCTTGAGCCTTTGCCGCAGATCGCCAGCGCCCGACACGATCTGCTCATAGGGCTCGACCGCCACGTCCAGCCCCGCCTCGGCCGCCAGCATCGCCGGGTCCGAGAAATAGCGGTAGGCCGTCGCCTTCGAAATGCCGTGCAAGGCGGCGGCGGCCGTCACCGTGACCGGCCGCCCCTCGCGCATCAGCTGGCGCGCGCCCTCGAGGATGGCGCGGCGGGTGCGTTGTTTCTGGGCCGTGCGGCCCTTTGCGGTGGTCATTGTCGATACCGTTGTCTTATTATGAGACTCTGGTATCATTAATACCGACTCGGCTCAACCAGGATTGTCAGCCATGACCAGCACGGCGCGGAAATACAATGTTCTCAATATCCTCATGTCGTTTCACGCTTTCCCCGACGAGGTGCAGGGCAAATATTGCCTGGTGGAATGCATCGTTCCGGTCGGGGCCGGCGCACCGCCCAACCACCACGCCGGCGAAACCGAGGCATTCTATATCCTCGACGGAGAGGTCGCATTCCTGATCGACGGGAAAGAGCGCCTGGCCCGCAGCGGGGATTTCGTGCCGATCCCGGACGGCGCTGTTCACGCCTTCAAGGCGGTTGGGACCGCACCGGCACGCTTGCTGATCCTGAACGCACCGGGCCGCATGCATCAGCAATTCTTCACCAGTATCGGTGAGGCACTGCCCGAGGATTTCATCGGCCTGCCGGCTCCGAAAGAACCCGACCTGCCTGCCATACTGGCGAGCGCCGCCGCAGCCGGGATGACTATCCTGCCGCCGAACTGATCGGCGCGCTTCACCGGGCTTTCTGCCGGATGCAGAACGAACCGGCCATGACTTGGGCGCACCGGGCTAGGGTCATCGCAAGCGGCGCCGTGGAAATTGCCAATTGGCAATTTCCTAAAGCGGGTTCTTCTCGGCATAGCTGCGGAAGAAGGCCAGGAAGGCGCGATCGGGGTCCTTGGCCGGCTCCTTTCCCGCGCTCCAACTCCTCCATTCGCCCTCCACGAAATAGATGTCGTAGCCGGGATGGCGCAGGCGCGCCGTCTCATAGGTCGCGGTCTGCAGGGCCGGGCCGCGCGATTGCAGCCAGGCGGGGCGCGGGCGGGGCGCCTGCCCCGCCGACACCTGCTCGGTGCGGCCCTCGGCCTTTACGCGCCGGCCGACCTTGGAAAACTGCAGCGCCCGGTCGGCCGCGCCGCTGGCATCGCCATCCTTGCGCCACCAGCGCATCTCGACATGGGTCACGGCCCGGCCGGTCTTGATCGGCGAGATCTCGACCATGTAGTCCGAAAGCGCGTTCACCTCGGCCACGGCAGGGTCGATCGCGCGCAGTTTCAGGTTCGACCAGGACGAAAGCTTACCTTTTGGGACCCCCATGATCCCGCGCAAGGCCTCGAGCGTGAACCGTTCCGAAGCCTTCCAGCGCAGGTTGCCGCGCTTCTGCACCATCTCGTAAAGCGTGAGCGCGTATTTCGACGACAGGGCGAACATCACCTCGCGTTGAAGCCGGGCAAAGACCTGGCTGTTGCGGATGATCTTGCGCAGACGCGCGGGGATCTCGTATTCCAGCAGCCCGTCGGCCCGGCCGCTTTCCAGGTTGCCGCCCAGCAGCTGCACCCGCTCGATAGCCGGTTCCCCGTCCCAGATCACGGCAACCTTCACGATGGCCGACATGAGCCGTTCCAGGCTTTCCCCCACGCGATCATTGGAATTATGGCTGCCCCGCAAGGTCGACTTGGCGATGACATGCGTCACCGGCTTGTCGATGGCATCCCAGGCATTCTCCAGCAGCTGGTTATAGATTCGCCGGTCGTTCAGGGTCAGCGGCGTGACCTCGATCAGATCGACAAGCTCTCCGGGCTTGATCAGACTGTCCGCATTCGGACGCGCCTCTACTGTTCGAATCGCCGACTCGGCCATGTTCCCCTACCCTGCCGTTCTTACTTTTGTATCGGATGAAATGTAAGCTTTCAAGCGAGCAGCGAACGTTGCACCCAAAATGTAAGCAACGGCGGGAACCAGTCCGAAAAGGTGATTCGCAGCCCCTTGCTTTCGCTGGGAAATTCCAGGCGTTTTTTCCTGCCGCCGACTCCACCCGATTCGTAAGGTTTGGACCGCACCCGGCATGTAAGGACAGGCTGCCCGATCCGTAAGGCCAGCCATCCCGTAAGGTAGGGGGAATCGTCCCGATCTGTAAGCGTTGGAGGAATTCTTGCCGTCTTTTCAGATGGATGGCGCATCCGAATCTAGAATCCAAGAATCAGAATGAAGCGGATGGTTGTTTATCCACAGGATTCATGGGAGCAATCTGCCAGCGAACGGCGCAACCCTTACAAATCGGGATGATTGCAGCCTGAAAAGCAGCGTCACCCGGCCAGAGATAAAGGAATTTCCGGTGCCTGGACGCAGCCGCGCCAACTTCCGCTTTTTCACCTGCAAAGCCCATAAATCCGAACTTTACGGTTGGCGCCGTTTTGGACATAGTGACGAAAACGAGCAGAAAAGATAGCCATGACCCCAGCCTTTCCTCCCGTCACCCTGGAAGAGCTCGCGGTGCTTAGCCGCCGCGCCTCGACCGTCATTGAACGCCTGCGCGAACGCGTCTTCGCGCCCGGCACCCGCAAGCAGCTGGAGCTGCTGTTCAATGTCCGAACCGCGGCCGAAATGGTCGGTCGCTCGGAAAAGGCGATCCGCGACGCCGAAGCCGATGGCCGCCTGCCCGAACCCGTGAAGGATGCGACCACCAATCGCCGCAACGGGTATACCCTGGCCGAAGTGAACCGGATGCGCGAGGTCTTCGGCACGCTGCCACATCGTGCGCCCGAAGACCCGCCGCTGGTCATGGCGGTGCAGAACTTCAAGGGCGGGGTCGGGAAATCCACCCTGGTGGTGCATCTGGCGCAATATTTCGCGCTCAAGGGCTATCGTGTCTGTGTCGTCGATTGCGACTCGCAGGCCTCGACCACGGCTGTCTTCGGCCTCAACCCCGATGTGGATGTCGATGAGGACGAGGATACGCTTTATCCGTTCCTCCAGCATGGCGGCCCCCGGACGCTGCATTACGCGCTGCGGGCCACCTATTGGCCCGGCATCGCGCTGATTCCGGCGAATCTGGGCCTTTACGACGCCGAATATGAGTTTGCCGCCCGCATGGCGCGGGATCCGGCCTTCATTCTGGACCGGCTGCGCGAAGGCGTGGCCTCGATCGCCGATCAGTTCGACATCATCCTGCTGGATCCGCCGCCGGCGCTTGGCATGCTGTCGCTGTCGGTGCTGCGGGCGGCCAATGCGCTGCTGATCCCGGCGCCGCCGAACAATATCGACTTCGCCTCGACCGCGCATTTCCTGAAGATGATGGAATCCACCCTGGTCGAGCTGGCGCGTCACGGCGGGGCCAGGGAATACAGCTTCGTGAAGATCCTGACCTCGAAGATGAACGACCAGAAATCGGCCCATCAGGCGATCAAGCGCATGATGGATGCCGTCTTCCCGCAGGACATGCTGAACGCCTCGCTGAAGGATTCGGCAGAAATCGACAATGCCACCGCCAACCTGATGACCGTCTATGAGCTGACCGGCCCGGCGACGCGGACCGAGACCCACAAGCGTTGCCGCGCCTATCTGGACGCGGTCGGGCGCGAGGTCGAGCTGCTGATCCGCAAGACTTGGCCCAGCCATCACCGCCAACTGCGCAAGGAGGGCCTGCTGTGAGCAAGCGCCATGATGCGATCTTCGACGACGTGCTGAAGGATCTCTCGGTCCCGGAATCGCCCGACCGTGGCGGTGCACGGTTCCTCAAACGGCAGAATGCGCTATCGGAAAGCGGCGAACGCGAGGAAAAGGTGCTGCGCTGGGTGGATCCGGACAGCTGCGTGATGTGGGCGCGCCACAACCGCGCCTATGAGCTGCTGACCGAGGAGAACTGCCGGGACCTGATCGACAGCCTCAAGGCCCAGGGCCAGCAGGAATTTCCCGCCGTCGTGCGCAAGCTGCCGCCGGGGCAGGGGGCGGAATACGAGGTGATCTGCGGCGCCCGCCGGCATTTCGCCGTCAGCTGGCTGCGCGCCAACAACTATCCGCAATTCCGCTATCTCATCGAGATCCGCGACCTGACCGATGAAGAGGCCTTTCGCCTGGCCGATATCGAGAACCGCGACCGCGCCGATCTCAGCGATTACGAGCGGGCGCGGGACTATCTGCAGGCGCTCGAACTTTATTACGGCGGCAAGCAGAAGGCGATGGCGGCCCGGCTTGAGGTCTCGGAGGCGTGGCTCTCGCGCTATCTCTATCTCGCGCGCTTGCCGCGTGTGGTGGTCGATGCCTGGCCGCAGATCACCGACCTGAAAGAGCTGCATGCGCGCAGCTTGCGGCCCTTGCTGCAGGATGCTGAGGACAAGGTGCTGGCCGAGGCGGCCGCCATCGGCGCCGAGCAGGCCGCCGCCCGAGCAGGGCAGGGGGCATTCCTAGCGGTGCCGCAGGTGCTGGCGCGGCTGAAGGCCGCGGCGCTCGGCCCGAAGCCGCAGGCCGAGGGCGAGGTGATCGGAACCGGCGGCCCCAAGGGCGGACTGACCGTCACCCGGCGCGGCCGCAAGATCCGGCTGGAGTTCCGCCAGGACATCGGCCACGAGGAGCTGCAGGCGGCGTTTCACGAATTCCTGCAGCGCCAATTCGGCGGCTGATGGAAATTGCCAACTGGCAATTTCCCGGCGGGCGCATGCAAGAAACCCGTAAGCGAGGCTTGCCAAATGACCGGCACGCCCCTCTCTGGCTGACCCGCCATCGGCTGCCGGCCGGCGTTCAGCACCCTTTTCAAGGTATTTTCAGCTGGTCGATAATTTAAAGGAAATACAACTATAAGTCAGGTGCAATCCGCAAAATACTTTCATGATGCGGTTTACAGCTTTGCGCCTTGGCGTTGGCGCGTTTCAGCCGATTTCAGGCGAAAGCCCGCTCCACACCGGAAGGGCCGCGGCTGCAAGCCTGCCGCCAGCGGGCCATATCCTGGACGGGCATGGCGGAGCCGCGATGGCATGGCCGGGGGCGCTCATGTCGCATTCTGGCCGGGCCAGCCTGTGGCGGCCGAAGGAACATTCCCGCGGATGGCGGGTTTTCTGCTGCGGATCACCGGGAAAGGGGCGGGGATGTTCGCAGATCGCGTTGATGCGGGCCGGCAGCTTGCCGCCGCCTTGGCCGGGCAACGGGACGAGCCGCTGCTGGTCTTGGCCTTGCCGCACGGCGGAGTGCCCGTCGGCTATGAGGTCGCGCGGGCGCTTGGCGCCCCGCTGGATGTGATCCTGGTGCGCAAGATCGGCGCACCGGGCCAGCCGGAGCTCGCCATCGGGGCGGTGGTGGACGGCTCGCCCCCGCAGCTGCTGCTCAACGACCGGCTCGTTGCCGCGACCGGCGCGACGCCTGAACATGTCGCGGCGGAGGAGGCCCGGCAGATCCGCGAAATCGCCCGGCGGCGGCAGCTTTACCGCGGCGACCGTCCGCCGCCCGAGATCAACGGCCGCACCGTCATCGTGGTCGATGACGGCGTCGCCACGGGGGCGACGATGCGCGTCGCGCTGCGGGCGCTGGCGCGAGCCGGCGCCGGGCGGGTGATCGTGGCCGTTCCGGTGGCCCCGGCGGATGCGCTGCGGGACATCCGGGCCGAGGCCGATGCGGTCGTTTGCCTTGGCACCCCCGAGCCGTTCCACGCCGTCGGGCTGTATTACCGCGACTTCGAGCAGGTCAGCGATGCCGAGGTGACGCGGATCCTGGCGCGTGCCAATGCCGGCAACGGCTGAGCGCGCCCGCAATCTCGGAGCCGGCCCGGCGTCTTGGTCCGCCGGCCCGGTCCCTCAGAGCATGGCCCGCCGCGTCAGCGCCTTCTCGACCTCCAGGATCACCATCGTGGCAAAGCCGATCAGCAGGATCACCAGCCCGTCGGCCGGCGCCACCGGGGCGCTGTCGAACAGCTCGTGCATGAAGGGCGCATAGGTGAAGAGCAGCTGCGCCGCGACCACCACCGCGATCGCCCCCAGAACCGCCGGCGTGCCCATGGCGCCGATCAGGCTGAACGAGCTGCGGTGCAGGTAGCGCACGTTGAACAGGTAGAAGATCTCCATCACCACCACCGTGTTGACGACCATGGCGCGGGCTCCTTCGATCCCATAGCCGCGCATGCCGGCATAGGCGAAGATGCCGAAGGCCCCCAGCATGAACAGGACGGACACGAAGCCGATGCGCCAGACCAGGAAGCGTGACAGGATCGGCGCGTCGCGCGGCCGGGGCGGTCGGTTCATCACATCCGGCTCGGGCGGCTCGAAGGCCAGGACCAGCCCCAGGGTGACGGTCAGGATCATGTTGATCCACAGGATCTGCACCGGCGTCATCGGCAGCGTCAGGCCCAGCAGGATGGCCAGAATCACGCAGAGCACCTCGCCGCCATTGGTGGGCAGCGTCCAGCCGATCACCTTGCGGATGTTGTCGTAGACGGTGCGCCCCTCGTGCACGGCGGCGACGATCGAGGCGAAATTGTCGTCGAGCAGCACCATCTGCGCCGCCTCCTTGGCGGCTTCGGTGCCCTTGCGGCCCATGGCGACGCCGACATCCGCCTGCTTGACCGCCGGCGCGTCGTTCACCCCGTCGCCGGTCATGGCGACGATATGGCCGTTGGCCTGCAGCGCGTCGACGATGCGCAGCTTGTGCTCGGGCGTGGCGCGGGCGAAGACGCTGACCTCCTCGACCACCCGGCGCAGGGTTTCGTCCGGCATGCCGTCCAGGGCGGCGCCCTCCAGCACCTTCGGATCGTCGGCGATGGCGAGCTGGCGGGCGATGGCCGCTGCCGTGCCCTTGTGGTCGCCGGTGATCATCTTGATGGCGATCCCGGCCGAGCGGCATTCGGCCACCGCGGCGATGGCCTCGTCGCGCGGCGGGTCGATGAAGCCGGCAAGGCCGAGGAAGGTCAGCCCGGTCTCGACCATGTCGAAGCCCAGCCGCTCGGTCTCGGGGCCGACGGCAAGGGTGGCAAAGCCCAGCACGCGCTCGCCGCCCGCGGCGCAGGCATCGATGCGCGCCTGCCAGTAGCCGGGATCCAGGGGCAGGGGGGTGCCGCCGCTCGCCTGCGTCGCGCACATGGCCAGCACCCGCTCGGGCGCCCCCTTGACAAAGATGCGCCTTCCGCCCTGCGGATCGTCGTGCAGCGTGGCCATGAAGCGGTGCTGCGCGTCGAAGGGGATTTCGTCCAGCCGCCGCCACAGCGCCCGCTCGGTCTCCGGGTGCAGGCCGGATTTGGCGGCGGTGGCGACCAGCGCGCCCTCCATCGGGTCGCCCAGCACGGTCCAGTGGCCGTCGCGTTCCACCAGCCGCGCGTCGTTGCAAAGCAGGCCGGCGCGGATCAGCGCGTCGCGCTCGGGTTCGGGCGCGGGCTCGCTGCCATCCGGGGCCTGGAACCGGCCCTCGGGCGCATAGCCCAGGCCCGAGATCTCGGTCACGCTGGCGGCGGTCACCAGATGGCGCACGGTCATTTCGTTGCGGGTCAGCGTGCCGGTCTTGTCCGAGCAGATCACCGAGGTGGCGCCCAGCGTCTCGACCGCCGGCAGGCGGCGCACCACGGCGTTGCGGGCGGCCATGCGGCGCACGCCGATGGCAAGGGTGATGGTGATGACGGCGGGCAGCCCCTCGGGCACCACGCCCACCGCCAGCGCCACAACCACCATCAGCGCGTCGAGCCAGTCGTAACCCCGGAACACGGTGGCGAAGGCGAAAAGCAGCGCCCCTGTGGCGATCGCGAACCAGGTGAAGCGGGTGCCGAAGGCGTTGATCTGGCGCAGAAGCGGCGTGGTCAGGGTCTGCACCGCGCCGATCATGCCCGAGATGCGGCCGATCTCGGTCTGCGCGCCGGTCGCCACCGCGACGCCGATGCCCTGGCCCGAGGTGACCAGCGTGCCGGAATGCAGGATCGGCGCGCGGTCGCCAAGCGCAGCGTCGGGCGCCACCGGCGGCTCGGTCTTTTCGGCGGGGACGGATTCCCCGGTCAGGATCGCCTCGTCGGCGCTGAGCCCGCGCGCCCGCAGCAGGCGCAGGTCGGCGGGCACCTTGTCGCCGGCCTCGATCACCACGATGTCGCCGGGCACGATCTCGCGGGTGTCGAGGGTGTGCCGCTCGCCCTCGCGCACCACGACGGCATGCGGGGCGATCATGTCGCGGATCGCGTCCAGCGCGCGTTCGGCCTTGCCCTCCTGGATGAAGCCGACGATGGCGTTGATCAGCACCACCACGACGATCACCGCACCGTCGATGACATGGCCCAGCGTTATCGCCGCCACCGCCGCCGAAAGCAGGAAATAGATCAGCGCATTGTTGAACTGCGCCAGGAAGCGCAGCACCGGATGGGTGCGGGCGGCCGGCGGCAGCGCGTTCGGGCCGAAGCGTTCCAGCCGCCGCGCGGCCTCGTCGCGGCTGAGCCCGTCGAGGCCGGTCGCCAGCGCGACGCAGGTCTCTTCGCCGCTGCGGGCATGCCATGCGCCCTGTTCCGGCGCGATATCGGCGGGCTTCATGCGGCTCTCCTTCGGCAGTTTCCCGTCGCCTATCGTGTTTGCTGGCATTCGCCGGCCAGTTCAATGCATCGGGGCGCCCGGCGTCGGGAATGCCGCAGCGGCAGGCTATCGCTGCAGGACATAGGTCCCCGGCGCCTCGGCCAGCGGCACATAGCCCTTGGCCGGCGCGCCCATGCCGGCGGGGGCGGCGACGCGTCGGGCCGCCGAATGCGCGGCCAGCCATTCGGTCCAGGCCTCCCACCACGATCCGGGACGGGCCTCGGCGGTCTCGGCCCAGGTGTCGGCGCTGCGGCAGCGGCCGCCGGCCTCGCGCAGGGCGATGCGATAGCGGCGATGCGGCCGCCCGGGCTCGCTGACGATGCCGGCATTGTGGCCGCCGCTGGTCAGCACGAAGGTCAGCGCGGTATTGCTGAGGTAATGGATCTTGAAGACCGAGCGCCAGGGCGCGACATGGTCGCGCTCGGTGCCGACGACGAACATCGGGACGCGGATGTTCTGGATCGCCGCGGGCCGGCCCTCGACCATGAAGCGCCCGGCGGCCAGCTCGTTGTCCAGGTAAAGCCGCTTCAGGTATTCGGCATGCATGCGATAGGGCATGCGCGTCGAATCCGCGTTCCAGGCCATCAGGTCGATCATCGGCCGCCGCTCGCCCATCAGGTAGTCGTGCACCATGCGCGACCAGATCAGGTCGTTCGAGCGCAGAAGCTGGAACGCCCCCGCCATCTGGTCGGCCGACAGGTAGCCGCGGTTCCACATCATGCTTTCCAGCAGGTTCACCTGGCTGTGGTCGATGAACAGCGCCAGTTCCCCGGGCTCGCTGAAATCGGTCTGCGCCGCCAGCAGCGTCAGGCTGGCCAGCCGGTCGTCGTCATCGTCATGCGCCATGTCGGCGGCGGCGATCGACAGCAGCGTGCCGCCCAGGCAGTAGCCCACGGCATGGACCCTGCGCTGCGGCAGGATAGCCTTGATCGCCTCCAGCGCCGCCATAACGCCCATCCGCCGGTAATCGTCCAGCGTCAGGTCGCGGTCCTCGGCCTGCGGGTTGCGCCACGAGATGCAGAAGACCGTATGGCCCTGCGCCACCAGATACCGGATCAGCGAGTTCTGCGGCGAGAGGTCCAGAATGTAGTATTTCATGATCCAGGCCGGCACGATCAGGATCGGCTCGGCCAGCACCGTCCTGGTGGCGGGGGCGTATTGGATCAGCTCGATCAGGTGGTTGCGATAGACCACCTTGCCGGGCGTGACCGCGACGTCCTTGCCGACCGTGAAATCCTCGGTCCCCACCGGCGGCTGGCCGGTCGCCATGCGCAGCACGTCCTCGGACCAGTTGCGCATGCCGGCCAGCAGGTTGGTGCCGCCGGTCTCCAGGGTGCGGGCGATCACCTCGGGATTGGTGAAGGGCAGGTTCGAGGGCGAGAACACGTCGAGGATCTGCCGCGCGGTGAAAGAGACGATCTCCTCGTGATGCGGATTGACGCCCGGCACCTCATGCGTGGCGTTGTGCCACCATTGCTGCTGCAGCAGGAAGGCCTGCGCCCAGATGCTGAAGGGCGGCTTCTTCCAGCCCTCGGCGGCAAAGCGGTAGTCGCCGGGCAGCGGCTCGATGCAGGCCGGTGCTTCGCGATCCACGCAAAGCGCGGCGAGATGGGACAGAAGCCGCGCCGCCTTGCGGTTCGCCTTGTCCATCAGCTCCAGCCGCTTGCCGGGGGCGGCGGCCAGATGCATGGTCCAGTCCTGCAGGGCCAGGGTCAGGGCCGCGGGCGACAGGCCGCCGGTGAACTGGCCCAGCATCGCCTCGCGCATGCGGTCGAAGGTGCGGAACACCTCGCTGCCCAGCGTCTCGATCCGGGCGACCGGCGGCAGGTCCGCGGCCGGGGCAGGGGGCAGGGCGGGGGCGGGCTTGTCCATGGTGTCTCCTGCGGCGGCTCTTGGCGGGATGGCTGTTGCTGCCGCGATCCTGCCACGCGTCTTAGGGGGATTTGTGCGCCATCCTGCGGATGTCAATCCGGCACAGCGTTGATTCAGGTCAAGACGGCCGGGTTTTCCGGGCTCCTGGGCCAAAGAGCGTGACCTCGGCCCGTCGGGGCCCCGGCGGCCAAGCCGCATTGCGCAGGGCCGCTTTCCCGGGTTCTATGGTCCGGTTGCAGGCGACGGGGGAAACATGCGGCAAGGCGGGACGGCCGAGCGTGGGCTGATCGACGGGATTTTGCAGGGCATGGAGCTGCGCTCGGCCGCGTTCATCGTCACCGTCTATGGCGATGTGGTCGTGCCGCGCGGCGGCGTGCTGTGGACCGGGACGCTGATCGAGGTCTGCGGCCGCGTCGGCATCAACGAATCGCTGGTGCGCACCGCCGTGTCCCGGCTGGTCGCCGCCCACCGCCTGCGGGGCGAGCGGCTGGGCCGGCGTAGCTATTACCGGCTGGACGCCTCGGCCCAGCGGGAATTCGACCAGGCGGCGGGGCTGCTTTACCGGGCCGAGGTGCCGGCGCGCGGCTGGCAGATCCTGCATGCCCCCGCCCTGGCCGAGGACGAGGCCCGCCGCCAGCGCATGGGACATATGGGCGGGGCGGTGTTCATCCGCCCCGACCGCGGCCAGCTGGTCCCCGAGGGCGCGCTGCTGTTCCCCGCCGCGGACCCGGCCGAGCTGGGCCGGATCGGCCAGTTCTGGGACCTTTCGGCGCTGCACCGGCGCTATCTCGACCTGCTGGCGCGCTTTGCACCGCTGGCCGAGGCGGGGGCGGCGCCCTCGGACGAGACGGCGCTGATCGCCCGGCTGCTGCTGGTCCACGACTATCGCGGCGTGCTGCTGCGCGACCCGCGCCTGCCGCAGGCCGCCCTGCCCGGCGACTGGAAAGGGCACGAGGCGCGGGCGCTGTTTCGCGATCTCTACCGGCGGCTGACCCCGGCGGCCGAGCGCTGGATCGCCGCGCATTTCGAGGGCAGCGACGGCTTCCTGCCCGGCCAGACGCCCGAAAGCCAGGAGCGGCTGGCCGATCTGTCAGAAGCAGCCCGTTGAATTTACGCCTCTTTTTCATTCTTTGCCAAAACATTACAAGAGTGCCGAATAATTTTCTTCCTTTGTGATGTTTTGCCATGTATAAACTGACCAACCGGTCGGTGAATTGGAGAATCACCGGCTTTGCCAGCAAAAGGGAGAGAGCATGCAGGACGCCTTCATCTGTGATGCGGTGCGCACGCCGATCGGTCGCTATGGCGGGGCGCTGGCCTCGGTCCGGGCCGACGATCTGGCGGCGCTGCCGCTGAAAGCCCTGATGGAGCGCAATCCGGGCGTGGACTGGTCGGCGGTGGACGATCTGATCTATGGCTGCGCCAACCAGGCCGGCGAGGACAACCGCAATGTCGGCCGCATGGCGGTGCTGCTGGCCGGGATGCCCGTCGGCGTGCCGGGGACCACGGTGAACCGGCTTTGCGGCTCGGGCATGGATGCGGTCGGCATGGCGGCGCGGGCGATCAAGGCGGGCGATTGCGATTTCGTCATCGCCGGCGGGGTCGAGAGCATGACCCGCGCGCCCTTCGTGATGCCCAAGGCGGAAACCGCCTTCTCGCGCGCCAATGCCGTCTATGACACCACCATCGGCTGGCGCTTCGTCAACCCGGCGATGAAGGCGCAGTTCGGCATCGACTCGATGCCGCAGACCGCCGACAACGTGGCCGCCGATTTCGCCGTCAGCCGCGCCGACCAGGACGCCTTCGCCGCCCGCAGCCAGGCCCGCTGGGAAGCGGCGCAGAAGGCCGGCATCTTCCGCGACGAGATCGTGCCGGTTACGGTGCCGCAGAAGAAGGGCGAGCCCATCGTCTTCGACACCGACGAGCATCCGCGCCCCGGCACCACCGCCGAGACGCTGGCCAAGCTGAAAGGCGTGAACGGCCCGGACCTGACGGTCACCGCCGGCAATGCCTCGGGCGTGAATGACGGCGCCGCGGCGCTGGCGATCCTGTCGGGCGAGGCCGCGAGGCGGCACGGTCTGACGCCCAAGGCGCGCATCGTCGCCATGGCCGCTGCGGGGGTCGAGCCGCGCATCATGGGCATCGGCCCGGCGCCGGCGGCGAAAAAGGTGCTGGCGCGTGCGGGGCTGACCATCGAGCAGATGGATGTGATAGAATTGAACGAGGCCTTCGCCAGCCAGGCGCTGGCGACCTTGCGCGACCTTGGCCTGCCCGACGATGCCGCCCATGTGAATCCGAACGGCGGTGCCATCGCGCTTGGCCATCCGCTTGGCATGTCGGGGGCCCGGCTTGTGACGACGGCGATGTATCAGCTGCATCGCACCGGTGGGCGCTATGCGCTCTGCACCATGTGCATCGGTGTGGGACAGGGGATCGCCATCATCATCGAACGCGTTTGATCCAGGGGAGGATCCAGCCATGTATGCCCAGCTTGTGAAATCCGAAGGCACCAAGACCCGCGAGGAGATGACGCCCGAGGAGCTTGCCTTCCAGGAGCGCATCGACCGCGGCGAGAAGATCGAACCCAAGGAATGGATGCCCGAGGGCTATCGCAAGACGCTGATCCGCCAGATCGGCCAGCACGCGCATAGCGAGATCGTCGGCCAGCTGCCCGAGGGCAACTGGATCACCCGCGCGCCCACGCTGGAGCGCAAGGCGATCCTCTTGGCCAAGGTGCAGGACGAGGCCGGGCACGGGCTCTATCTCTATTCGGCGGCCGAGACGCTGGGCGTCTCGCGCGACGAGCTGATGGAACTGCTGCATGCCGGCAAGATGAAATATTCCTCGATCTTCAACTACCCGACGCTGACCTGGGCGGACATGGGCGCGGTGGGCTGGCTGGTCGACGGCGCGGCGATCATGAACCAGGTGCCGCTGCAAAGGACCAGCTACGGTCCCTATTCCCGCGCCATGATCCGCATCTGCAAGGAGGAGTCGTTCCACCAGCGCCAGGGCTATGCCATCATGATGAAGATGGCGCAGGGCACGCCGGCGCAGAAGCGCATGGCGCAGGATGCGCTGAACCGGCTTTGGTATCCGGCGCTGATGATGTTCGGGCCGTCCGACAAGGACTCGGTGCATTCCGCGCAGTCGATGGCGTGGAAGATCAAGATGAACACCAATGACGAGTTGCGGCAGAAATTCGTCGACCAGACCGTGCCGCAGGCGGAATATCTGGGCCTGACCGTGCCCGACCCGAACCTGAAATGGAACGAGGAAAAGGGCGGCTACGATTTCAGCGAGCCGGACTGGTCGGAATTTTTCGACGTGATCGCCGGCAACGGGCCTTGCAACAAGGACCGGCTGGGCGCGCGCGTCAAGGCCTGGGAGGACGGCGCCTGGTTCCGCGAGGGGCTGATGGCCCATGCCGAGAAGGCCGCCGCCCGCCGGGCGCAGGCCGCCGAATAACCCGTCATCGCCAGGAACACGCGCCAGTCGCAGAACCAAGTTTAGGGAGAGAACCATGTCCAAGGAATGGCCGCTCTGGGAGGTCTTCATCCGGGGCCAGCACGGGCTGAACCACCGCCATGTCGGCAGCCTGCACGCGCCCGACGCCGAAATGGCGATCATGAACGCCCGCGACGTCTATACTCGCAGGAACGAGGGCGTGTCGATCTGGGTCGTGCCCTCGGCGCAGATCACCGCGTCGAGCCCCTCGGACAAGGGCCCGCTGTTCGAGCCGTCGAACAGCAAGGTCTATCGCCACCCGACCTTTTTCGACATTCCCGAAGAAGTGAGGCATATGTGATGCCGTCGCTGCCCGACATGAACACGCCCGAGGTGGCGGACCTTGCCCGGCGCGAGGCCGAGGCCCATCCCGCCCATCCGACCGTGCCCCAGCCCGATGCCGGGCAGGAGGCGCTGTTCGAAACTCTGCTGCGCATCGGTGACTCGACGCTGATCCTGGGCCACCGCGTGTCCGAATGGTGCGGCCATTCGCCGGCCCTGGAAGAGGACATCGCGCTGGCCAATGTGGCGCTGGACCTGATCGGCCAGACCCAGCTCTGGCTCGGCCTCGCGGCCGAGGTCGAGGGGCAGGGCCGGACCGCCGACGACCTCGCCTATCTGCGCGACGCCTGGGATTTCCGCAACCTGCTGATTGTCGAGCGCCCGAACGGCGATTTCGGCCATACGCTGATGCGGCAGTTCCTGTTCGACGCCTGGCACCATGAATTGCTGAAGGCGCTGTCCGCGTCCTCGGACCCGCGCGTGGCCGAGATCGCGGCCAAGGCCGGCAAGGAGGTCGCCTATCACCTGGAACGCTCCTCCGACCTGGTGGTGCGGCTGGGCGACGGGACCGAGGAAAGCCATCGCCGCATGCAGGAGGCGCTGGACGCGCTCTGGCCCTATACCGGAGAGATGTTCCTGGGCGACGACAAGGATGCCGAGATGGCGGCGCGCGGCATCGTCCCCGATCCGGCCAGCCTGCGCGCCGGCTGGGACGAGACCCTGCGCCACGTGCTGACCGAGGCCACCTTGCAGATCCCCGAGGGCGATTTCGCGCATAAGGGCGGCAAGCAGGGCGTCCATACCGAACATCTGGGCTATATCCTGGCCGAGATGCAGTTCCTGCAGCGCGCCTATCCGGGCGCAAGCTGGTAAAGCGCCATGGCCGCAGCGACCCATCCCAGCGTCGAGGAGGTCTGGGGCTGGCTTTCCGAGGTGCCCGACCCGGAGATCCCGGTGATCAGCCTGACCGACCTGGGCATCATCCGCGGCGTCGAATGGCAGGGCGATACGCTGGTCGTGAAGGTCACGCCGACCTATTCCGGCTGTCCCGCGACCAGCATCATCAATCTGGACATCGAGACCGCGCTGCGCGGCCGCGGCATCGGCAAGCTGCGGCTGGAACGCCAGATGTCGCCGCCCTGGACCACCGACTGGATCACGCCGGAGGGGCGGGAAAAGCTGCGCGCCTATGGCATCGCGCCCCCCATCGACGGCACGGCGGCGGACGGGCAGATCGCCGGGCGCATCGCCCGGATGACCGGCGCCAACCTGACCATCGCCTGCCCGCGCTGCGGCTCGGCCAATACCGAAAAGATCAGCCAGTTCGGCTCGACCCCCTGCAAGGCGAGCTATCGCTGCAAGGACTGTCTGGAACCCTTCGACTATTTCAAATGCATCTGAGAATGCGCCCCGCTTCAGGAAGGATACCCACATGGCACGCTTCCACCCGCTGAAGGTCATCGACGTGAAGCGCGAGACGCGCGACGCGGTGGTCGTCACCCTTGCCCCCCGCGACGAGGATCGCGCGCTGTTCGACTTCACCCAGGGGCAATACCTGACCTTCCGCCGCGACTTCGACGGCGAGGAGCTGCGCCGCAGCTATTCGATCTGCGCCGGCAAGGACGAGGGCGCGCTGCGCGTCGGCATCAAGCGCGTCGACGGCGGCGCCTTCAGCACCTGGGCGAACGAGAATCTGGCGCCCGGCGACGAGATCGAGGCGATGCCGCCGATGGGCAAGTTCTTCACCCCGCTCGATCCCGGGGCGGAAAAGCAGTATCTGGGCTTCGCCGCCGGTTCGGGCATCACGCCGGTCCTGTCGATCATCAAGACCGTGCTGGCGCGCGAGCCGCGCTCGCAGTTCACGCTGGTCTATGCCAACCGCCAGATCAACAGCATCATGTTCCGCGAGGAGCTGGAGGATCTGAAGAACCTCTATCTCGGCCGGTTCGCGGTCATCCATGTGCTGGAGCAGGAGGGGCAGGAGATCGACCTGTTCACCGGCCGCATCAATGCCGAGAAGATGACGGCGCTGTTCCAGCACTGGCTGGATGCCGAGGCCGTGGACACCGCCTTCATCTGCGGGCCCGAGCCGATGATGCTGACCGTGGCGGCATCCTTGCGCGACCACGGGCTGCGCGACGATCAGATCAAGTTCGAGCTCTTCGCCTCCAGCCAGCCGGGCCGGGCCAAGGCCCGCGCCGTCTCGCGCGAGGCGGTCAAGGCCGGCGAGGGTGTCGCCGCCACGGTGACGCTGGACGGTGCCACGCGCAATTTCCAGATGCCGCGTCAGGGCGAGACGATCCTGGAGGCGGCCTTGGCCAACAGCATGGACGCGCCCTATTCCTGCAAGGCGGGCGTCTGCTCGACCTGCCGCTGCAAGGTGCTGGAGGGCGAGGTCGAGATGGCGGTGAACCACGCGCTGGAGGATTACGAGGTCCGCGCCGGCTATGTGCTGAGCTGCCAGGCCTATCCGGTCAGCGACCGCGTGGTCGTCACCTATGACGAATGATCCGGGCGCAGGAGGGGAACCCATGTCCGACACCATGAATATCGAGGACTATCTGGCGCAGGGCGGGGTGCTGACCGCGCCCGGCAACGCGCCCGCCCGCTATCGCGGCGAGCTTCTGCGGCTGATGTCGTCCTTTGTCGACAGCGAGCTTGCCGCCTCGGCCGGCTTCGCCAATGCGATCAACTTTGCCCCCGGCATCAAGGAGCGCATTGCCGCCAGCCGCATCACGCTGGAAAAGGCCGACCATGCCGAGCGCGTGCTGCGGGTGATGGCCGAGTTCGGCACCGACGCCGCGCGCTATCAGACCAGCCACGACTGGGCCGCGCGGGTCGAACGCGATGCCGATCTGGGCGCTGCGCGCCGGCCCGGCGACATGCGGCTGTCGGTATTCCACTATCCCGTCACCGGCTGGACCGATGCGGTGGTGATGAACGTTCTGCAAGGGCTGGCGACCGGGGTGCAGATGACCGAACTGACCCGCGTCTCCTATGGCCCCTTGGCCGAGGTGTTCCGCGAGATCGCCCCGCGCGAGGCGCGCCATGCCGAGCTGGGTCTTGAGGGGCTGGAGCAGATCGCCGCGACCGAAGAGGGGCGCGAGGAAGCCCGCGCCGCCGTCGCCTATTGGCGGCCGCGGGTGGCGGCGGGTTTCGGCGTGGCCCATTCGGACCGCTACGACACGCTGGCGCGCTTCGGCCTGCGCCACAGCCCGAACGAGGCGCTGCTGGCCCGCTGGGAGGCGCTGGCCTCGGAACATCTGGCCGCGCTCGGCCTGTGATCGGCGTTCCGGCCGCGTTCCCCTGGGGCGCGGCCGGCCGCCTGACCAAAACCAAGACTGACCAAGGAAACGCCAATGACCACTCCGCGCCGTCTTGAAAGCTATGTCTGCGGCCGCTGGACCCCCGGCAGCCAGCAAGGCCAGACCCTGCTGGACGCCGCCACCGGCGAGCCGGTGGCCGTGATCGATTCAAGCGGCATCGACTTCGCCGCCGCGCTGGCCCATGGCCGCGAGGTGGCGGGGCCGAAGCTGCGCGCCATGTCCTTCCACGAGCGCGCCGGCATGCTCAAGGCCCTGGGCCTGGCGCTGATGGCGCAGAAAGAGGAGTTCTACGCCGAAAGCCTGCATACCGGCGCCACCCGCACCGACGGCTGGGTGGATATCGAGGGCGGCATCGGCACCATGCTGACCTATGCCTCGAAGGGCCGGCGCGAATTGCCGAATACCCGCGTGCTGACCGATGGCGATGTCGAGGTCCTGTCCAAGGACGGCAGCTTCGTCGCCCAGCATATCCTGACGCCGCTGCATGGCGTCGCGGTCCATATCAACGCCTTCAACTTCCCGATCTGGGGGATGCTGGAAAAGATCGCGCCGACGCTGCTGGCCGGGGTGCCCTGCCTGGTGAAACCCGCCAGCCAGACCGCCTATCTGACCGAGCTGATGGTGCGCCGCATCGTCGAGACCGGCATCCTGCCGGAGGGCGCGCTGCAGCTGATCTGCGGCTCGGTCGGGGATCTTCTGGACCATGTGACCGAACAGGACGCCGTGACCTTCACCGGCTCGGCCTGGACCGGGCGCAAGCTCAAGACCCATCCGGCGATCGTCGCCAATTCCGTGCGCTTCACCATGGAGGCGGACAGCCTGAACGCCTCGATCCTGGGCCCGGACGCGGTGGCGGGCACGCCCGAGTTCGAGTTGTTCGTGAAGGAGGTCGCGCGCGAGATGACGGTCAAGGCCGGGCAGAAATGCACCGCCATCCGCCGCGTCATCGCGCCGCGCGCCCAGGTCGATGCGCTGGTCGCCGCGCTGGACGAGCGGCTGGGCAAGACCGCGCTTGGCCTGCCGGGCGACGAGGGGGTGCGCATGGGGCCGCTGGCCAGCCTCGACCAGCGGCAGGAGGTGCGCGAGCGCATCCGCGACCTGCAGGCGGCGGCCGAGATCGTGGCGGGCGACCCGGACGCGGTGCGCGTGACCTCGGGCGATCCTGCCAAGGGCGCCTTCCTCAATCCGGTGCTGATGTATGCGGCGAAGCCCTTCGAGGCGGCGGCGGTGCATGAGGTCGAGGCTTTCGGTCCCGTGTCCACGGTCATGCCCTATGACGACCTGGACGAGGCGGTGGCGCTGGCGCGGCTGGGCAAGGGTTCGCTGGTCACATCGGTCTTTACCGACGATCCGAAGGTCGCCGAGCAGGCGGTGCTGGGCGCGGCCCCCTGGCACGGCCGGGTGCTGATCGGCAACCGCGTCTCGGCGAAAAGCTCGACCGGGCACGGCTCGCCCCTGGCGCCGCTGGTCCATGGCGGGCCGGGGCGTGCGGGCGGCGGCGAGGAGATGGGCGGCATCCGCGGCGTCAAGCATTACATGCAGCGCACCGCCGTGCAGGGCGCGCCGCGGCTGCTCTCCGCCGTCACCGGCCGCTGGATCGAGGGCGCCGATGCGCAGCAGGACGTGCATCCCTTCCGCAAGTCGCTGGCCGAGCTGCGCATCGGCGACCAGCTGGTCACGGCGACGCGCACCATCACCCGCGAGGATGTCGAGCATTTCGCGCATTTCACCGGCGACACCTTCTATGCCCATATGGACGAGGCGGCGGCCAAGGCGAACCCGTTCTTCGATGACCGCGTCGCGCATGGCTACCTGATCGCCAGTTTCGCGGCCGGCCTGTTCGTCGAGCCGAATCCGGGTCCGGTTCTGGCCAATTACGGCGTGGACAACCTGCGTTTCCTGACCCCGGTCTATTTCGGCGACACGCTGCAGGTGCGGCTGACCTGCAAGGAGATCAACCCGCGCGAGAATGCCGGCCACGGCGAAGTGCGCTGGGATTGCCAGGTCACCAACCAGAAGGGCGAGGTCGTGGCGCAATACGACGTGCTGACCATGGTGGCCAAGGAGTGGCCGCTGGCGCAGGCGGCGGAATAAGCGGAAGGGCAGGGCGGTGCTTCGGGATCGTCCCTGCCCGCATCTGCGAAAGCCCGGACCGGCCAGCGGCTGGTCAGGACCCCTCGGAAATTCCCAGTTCCCCGGCGATTTGCCTTTCCAGATGCGCGGCCAATCGCTGTGCAGCGTCGGACCTGCTGCTCCAGTCATCGGCGATCTCGCCGAGATGGGCTTGCCGCGCATGGTCCAGCGTCGCAGCTTCCCGCCCCCGGATTCGCCGCTTTGCCCAAAGGGCGGCGGCCTGCTTGGAGGCGAACTGTCCGGTGCTCGCCGTATGCCACATCCGGGCAAGCGTCAGCAGGACGTTCCGCTCATCCCCGTGCAAACCGGCCAGCAGGGCCGGAAGCATGTCGCGCATGGCCTGCCGGAGACGGGTCGGGGGAAATGCGGGCAGAAGCTGGTCCGCGCCCGGGCCGAGCAGAGGAATAGCCTCTTCGCGCGCCTGTGCGAGAAGCAGGATATGTTCGGGATCACGCGCCGGCATCGCCTTGCTGCCGCTTTCGAACGCCTCCCGCAACCACTCGCCATAGACGAATTCCGCCCGGCCCCAAGAAGCAGGCTCGGCGAGGTCGGAGCGGCGGAATATCATCACCTCAAGGCAGCGCGGGCCGCCCGGCGCGGCGGGATGTCGGCCGGAAAGACGCAGCAGGGCTGCCAGCAAGTCGCTGCGCTGACCTTCGGACAAGGCGCGATCCACGACGGCCAGAAGATCGATGTCGCTTTGCGGCCGGTGCTGGCCCGAAGCCGCCGATCCGTGCAGATAGGCTGCAAGCAGCGCATCGCCGAGGATGTTTCGCAAGGTCGCCAGCGCGGCGGGTATCTGCTCGAATTGCCTGGGCACGGTCTGCATGATCGCTTCGCTTCCAGTCAGCTGCCCGTCACCGGGACTTCCGCCTGCGCTTCGCGGGGCACTCCGTCGAGGACCGTCGCGTCGCGGCATTACCGCACCGCCTTGATCCCCTCCAGGATCAGGGTCGTCGCCACGTCGGCGTAATCCTCGCGGGTGATGCGGCCGCCGTCGCGGAACCACATATAGACCCAGTTCATCATCCCGAACAGCGACATGGTGACCGGGGTCAGTAGCGGGCGCTGCGGATCGTCCAGCGCCGGGTTGATCTCGCGCAGGACCGCGGCGAAGCGCTTCACGATGCGCCGCTCGACGCCCAGGATCTCGGCCTTCTGGTCGTCGGCCAGGGCCGGGGTGGCGTTCAGCTGAACCTTGTGCTGGTTGTCCGCCCCGCGATAGCGGTCCAGCAGCGTGCCCACCAGCCGGCGCAGGCGCTGCTGCGGCGGCAGGCCGGGGTCGTCGGCATCCTCGATGGCGGCTTCGAGCTCTTCCAGATGGGTGATGATGATGGCGAAGATCAGCGCATCCTTGCTGGGATAATAATGGTAAAGCAGGGCCTTGGAGACCTGGCTATGCGCGGCGATCTGCGCCATGGACGCCTTTTCCATGCCCAGATCGGCAAAGACCTCGGCCGCCTTGTCCAACAGGCCGCGCTGCTTTTCCTCGAAATCCGCTGCCCGTGTCCGAGCCATGCCATCCTCACAAGATCATTTGTTCGCCCGCGGTCGGGAGGCGAGAAAAACAAGGGGGCGCGCCGGCCCCCTTTCGATTTAGCGGGTCTGCGACCGCATGTCATGCCGGCTGCCGCGATGCGGCATCATGTCTTGGGCCGGTTGTCAAGCACCCGCTTGGCCTTGCCTTCCGAACGGGCAAGGGCATTCGGATCCCTGACCTCGATCCGGGTCGAGACGCCGACCACGCTCTTGATGTGATGCGCCAGTTCCTTGGCGGAATGGGCGCGGGCGGCCTCGTCGGTCATCTCGGGGGTGCATTCGACATGCACGATCATCGAATCCATGCGGCCCGAGCGGGTCAGTTCGATCTGGAAATGCGGCGCGAGGCCCCGGCATTTCAGGATCTGCTCCTCGATCTGGGTCGGGAAGACGTTGACGCCGCGCAGGATGATCATATCGTCGCTGCGGCCGGTGATCTTCTCGATCCGGCGCATGGAACGCGCGGTGCCGGGCAGCAGCCGGGTCAGGTCGCGGGTGCGGTAGCGCACCATCGGCAGCCCTTCCTTGGTCAGCGTGGTGAAGACCAGCTCGCCCAACTCGCCATCCGGCAGCACCTCGCCCGTCACCGGGTCGATGATTTCCGGGTAGAAATGGTCCTCCCAGATATGCAGCCCGTCCTTGGTCTCGACGCATTCCATGGCGACGCCGGGGCCCATGACCTCGGAGAGGCCGTAGATGTCGACGGCATGCATGCCGAAGGCCTCTTCGATTTCCTCGCGCATGGCGTTGGTCCAGGGCTCGGCGCCGAAGATGCCGATCTGCAGCGAGGATTCGCGCGGATCAAGGCCCTGGCGGCGGAACTCGTCCAGAATCGACAGCATGTAGCTGGGCGTCACCATGATGATGCGCGGCTTGAAGTCGTGGATCAGCGTCACCTGCCGCTCGGTCATGCCGCCCGAGATCGGCACCACGGTGCAGCCCAGCCGCTCGGCCCCGTAATGCGCGCCGAGGCCGCCGGTGAACAGCCCGTAGCCATAGGCATTGTGCAGGATGTCGCCCGGCCGCCCGCCGGCGGCGCGGATCGAGCGCGCGATCAGGTTCGCCCAGTGGTCGATATCGGCCTGGGTATAGCCCACCACGGTCGGCTTGCCGGTGGTGCCGGACGAGCCGTGGATGCGCACCAGCTTGGACTGCGGCACGGCGAACATGCCGAAAGGATAGGTGTCGCGCAGGTCCTGCTTTACCGTGAAGGGGAATTTCGCGATGTCCGCGAGCGATTTGAGGTCCTCGGGATGGACGTCATGCTCGATGAAGCGGTTGCGGTAGAAAGGCGAATTTTCGAAGGCGTGCTTCAGCGACCGCTTCATGCGGTGAAATTGCAGGGCCTCGATCTCGTCGCGCGATGCGATCTCGATCGGGTCCAGCTCCTTCTTTTCCGGCGCCAGTGGATGCATGGATTCCTCCCCTTGCAATGCTTTGCGGTCAGGATTCGACCGGCAGATGGGTGCCCTTGACGGTGCGGGAATGGCCGCGGAACTCGGCCACATGCGCGCCGTCCTGATTGGTGATGCGGATGTCATAGATGCCCGAGCGGCCCCGGCGCGAGACCTCGCGCGCGGTCGCCGTCAGCCGGTCGCCGATGCGGCAGGGCACCAGATAGGTGATCGAGCAATGCTGCGCGACCACCAGCTGGTTGTAGCTGTTGCAGGCGAAGGCGAAGGCGCTGTCGGCCAGCGTGAAGATATAGCCGCCGTGGCAATTGCCGTGGCCGTTCGACATCGCCTCGGTGATGGTCATCGACAGCGTCGCCTCGCCCGGGGCGATATGGTCCAGGCTCATGCCCAGCCGCTGGCTGGCGGAATCGTCGTTCCACATCGCCTTGGCCGAGGCTTCGGCCAGCTCCTGCGGGGTCATCTGGGAAACGGGCTTCATGGTTGCGTCTTTCATTGTCCCCGGAACTCCGGCTTGCGCTTTTCCAGGAAGGCGGTGACGCCCTCGGCGTAATCGGCGCTGCGACCGGCCTGCCGCTGGCAGTCGCGCTCCATGTCCAGCTGCTGGTCAAGGCTGTTGGTGGCGGCCGCCTGGATCAGCCGCTTGGTCAGGCCCAGGCCCAGCGTCGGACCCGCGGCAAGGGACTCGGCCAGCGCCCCGGCCTCGTCCATCAGCGCCTCGTCCGGGACCGCCTTCCAGATCAGGCCCCATGCGGCGGCCTGTTCCGCCGGCAGCGGTTCGGCCGTCAGCGCCAGCGCCTTGGCGCGCGGCTCGCCCAGGATACGGCTCAGGCTGAAGGTGCCGCCGGCATCGGGGACCAGCCCGATCTTCGAGAAGGCCTGGATGAACTTCGCCGATTTCGCCGCCAGCACGATATCGCAGGCGAAGGCGATATTGGCCCCCGCCCCGGCCGCCACGCCGTTGACCGCACAGACCACCGGCTTTTCCAGCGCCCGGATCAGCCGCAGCGTCGGGTTGTAGAAGGTTTCGAGCGTCTGGCCCAGATCGGGGGCGGGGCCGCCCTTGCGCGGGTCGCGGTCGCCCAGATCCTGCCCGGCGCAAAAGCCGCGCCCGGCGCCGGTCAGCAGGACCGCGCGCACCGCGGCATCGTCATGGGCGCGCTGGATCCCGGCCCGCAGCGCCAGATGCATCTCTTCGTTGAAGGAATTCAGCTTGTCGGGGCGATTGAGCGTTAGTGTCAGCACGCCATCGGCCAAGGCCGCCAGGACGGTTTCCGTCATCGGTAAAACTCCCTTGCCCCGGCTTTCGGGGGCTCCCTGAAAATTTTTGTTGCATAAACCGACCGGCCGGTCAATGATAATCTGGTCAAGTGTGGGGGGAGCCGTGACAGAATTTTTCGACCGCCATCGGCCGCTGCTGGACGCCGCGCTGGAGGCGCTGCATTGTCGTGCCTTCTGGACCCCGTTTCCCGAGATTCCAAGCGGCAAGCTCTACGGCGAAACCGCCCGCGAGGACGGTCAGGCCGGGTTCGAGGCGTTGCGCAATGCCGCTTTCGAGCTGCCCGGCCACCCGAATCAGCGGCAGCTGGGCGGCGAGATCTCTCCTTTTGGCGGCGCCTTGGGGATCACCTATCCGGCCGCCGATGCCCCGACGCTGATCGCGGCCGCGCAGGCGGCGGCGCCGGGACTGGCGGCGGCCGGCGCCGAGGCGCGGGTGGGTGTCTGCCTGGAATCTCTGGTCCGGCTCAACCGCATCAGCTTCCTGATGGGCCATGCCACCATGCACACCACGGGGCAGGCCTTCGCCATGGCCTTCCAGGCGGGCGGGCCGCATGCGCAGGACCGCGGGCTCGAGGCCGTGGCCATGGCCTGGGACGAGATGACCCGATTCGCCCCGCAGGCGCGCTGGGAAAAGCCGCAGGGCAAGGCGGCGCCGATCGTGCTGGAAAAGCACTGGACCATCGTGCCGGCCGGCCTGTCGCTGGCCATCGGCTGCAACACCTTCCCGACCTGGAACTCTTATTCCGGGATCTTCGCCAGCCTTGCCACTGGCAACCCGGTGATCGTCAAGCCGCATCCCGCCGCCATCCTGCCGCTGGCGCTGACCGTCCGCGTGCTGCGCGAGGTGCTGGCCGAGGCCGGGCTGCCGGCCGATTCGGTGCTGCTGGCCGTGGACGAGCGCGGCGCGGAAATCACGCAGGACCTGGCCACCCGCCCGGCGGTGCGGCTGATCGACTATACCGGATCGGGCGCCTTCGGCGACTGGCTGCGCGGCCACGCGACGCAGGCGCAGCTGTTCACCGAAGAGGCCGGCGTGAACACCGTCACCATCGCCGCCACCGACGATTTCGCCGGTATGTGCGCCAACCTGGCCTTTTCGCTGGCGCTCTATTCCGGGCAGATGTGCACCGCGCCGCAGAACATCTATGTCCCCGAGGGCGGCATCGACACCGATCAGGGCCACAAAAGCTGCGATGAGGTGGGGCTGGCGCTCGCCGCGGCCATCGACGCGTTGCTGGCCGATCCGGCCCGCGCCGCGGGCATCTGCGGCGCCATCGCCAACCCCGCGACGCTGGAGCGCGTGCAGCAGGCGCGCGGGCTTGGCCGGGTGCTGCGCGATTCGGCGCCGCTGGGGCAGGGGCGCACCGCCACGCCGCTGCTGCTGGCGCTGCGGGACGGCGATCCGGCCTGCGAGCGGGAATGCTTCGGCCCCATCGCCTTCGTCGTCGCGGTGAAGGATGCCGATACCGCCATTGCCCGCGCCGCCGATCTGGCCCGCCGCCAGGGGGCGATCACCGCCGCGCTTTATGACCGGGACGAGGCGCGCATCGCCCGCGCCGCGCAGGCCTTTGCCGCGGCCGGCGTCAACCTGTCGGTCAACCTGACCGGCAACATCTATGTCAACCAGTCGGCGGCCTTCAGCGATTTCCACGTGACCGGGGCCAACCCGGCGGGCAATGCCAGCCTGACCGACACCGCCTTCGTCGCCCGCCGGTTCCGACGCGCCATGTGGCGGCGGCCGGCGGCGGCCTGACCAAGTCAACTCGTTTCTGGGAGGAAACAAACCATGAAGAACATCCTGATGACGACCGTTCCGGCGGCGCTGATCGCGCTTGGCCTGACCTCTGCCGTCAGCGCCGAGATCAGGATCGGCGCGTCGGTCTCGGCCACCGGCCCGGCCGCCTTCCTGGGCGATCCCGAGGCCAAGACCCTGCAGATGCTGGTCGAAGAGCTGAACGCCAAGGGCGGCATCAACGGCGAAGAGATCGCGCTGGTGCTTTACGACGACGGCGGCGACGCCAACAAGGCGCGCACCTTCGCCACCCGCCTGATCGAGGATGACGAGGTGCAGGCCATCATCGGCGGCACCACCACCGGCACCTCGATGTCGATCCTGTCGGTGGCCGAGGACGCCGAGATCCCCTTCATCTCGCTGGCCGGCGCCATCGACATCGTCCAGCCGGTCAAGCCCTTCACCTTCAAGACGCCGCATACCGACCGCATGGCCTGCCAGAAGATCTTCGAGGACATGCAGAAGAGCGGCATCCAGAAGATCGGCATGATCTCGGGCACCGACGGCTTCGGCGCCTCGATGCAGGCGCAGTGCAAGGACGTGGTCGGCGAATACGGCATCGAGATCGCCGCGGACGAGACCTACGACCCCAAGGACGCCGACATGACGGCGCAGCTGACCAAGATCCGCAACACGGCGGGCGTGCAGGCGGTGCTGAACCCCGGCTTCGGCCAGGGCCCGTCCATCGTGACCCGCAACTATCGCCAGCTGGGCATCGAGCTGCCGCTTTACCAGTCGCATGGCGTCGCCTCGGACGGGTTCATCGAGCTGGCCGGCAAGGAGGCCGCCGAGGGCGTGCGCCTGCCCGGCACCGCGCTGCTGGTCGCGGATCTGCTGGCCGAGGACGATCCGCAAAAGCCGGTGGTGACGGCCTACAAGGCCGCCTATGAGGGCAAGTTCAAGGAGCCGGTCGGCACCTTCGGCGGCTATGCCCATGACGGTTTCGCCCTGCTGGTCGATGCGGTGACGCGCGCCGGCTCGGCCGAGCCCGAGGCGATCCGCGACGCGCTGGAACAGACCTCGGGGCTGGCGGGCACGACCGGCATCTATACCATGTCGCCCGAGGACCATCTGGGGCTGGACCTGTCGGCCTTCCGCATGCTGGAGGTCAAGGACGGCAGCTGGTCCATCGTCGAATGAACCCGCGCGGTCCCCGCAGGGGGACCGCTTCCGCCCGCTCGGGAGAGCCCAGCCAGAGAGCCTCGGCATGTCTGAACTTCTGCAATTCCTGTTTTCAGGGCTGACGGTGGGCGCGGTCTATGCGCTGGTCGCCCTTGGTTTCACGATCATCTACAACGCCTCGGACGTGGTGAACTTCGCCCAGGGCGAGTTCGTCATGCTGGGCGGCATGATCACATGGTTCGCCCATGCCGCCGGCCTGCCGCTGCCGCTGGCGGCGCTGATCGCCATCGTCGCCACCGCAGCGCTGGGGGTCGCCATCAACAAGCTGGCCATCGAGCCGGCGCGCGGCGCGCCGGTCGTGTCGCTGATCATCATCACCATCGGCGCCTCGGTCTTTCTGCAGGGCGCGGCGCAGCTGGTGTTCGACAAGCAGATCCACAGTTTCCCGGCCTTTTCGGGCGACACGCCGCTGCGTATCGGCGGTGCGACGATCCAGCCGCAAAGCCTGTGGGTGATCGGCGGCGCGCTGGTGGTCTTTGCCGGGCTGTGGCTGTTCTTCACCCGCACGCTTCTGGGCCGGGCGGTGCTGGCGACCTCGAACAACCGGCTTGCGGCGCAACTGGTCGGCATCAACACCAATTTCGTCATGACGCTGTCCTTCGCGCTGTCGGCCGGGATCGGCGCGCTGGCCGGGGTCTTGGCGACGCCGATCACGCTGACCGCCTATAACGTCGGCATCGGCTTTGCGCTGAAGGGCTTTGCCGGCGCCATGCTGGGCGGCATGGGCAATCCCAAGGGCGCGCTGGCCGGCGGCTTCCTGATCGGGCTGATCGAGGCGCTGACCGCGGGCTACCTCTCCTCGACCTACAAGGAGGCCGCGGCCTTCGTGGTGATCCTGCTGGTGCTGTTCTTCATGCCGCAGGGCCTGTTCGGCCGCAAATCGACGGAGCGGGTGTGATGCCGAAACTGACCGCCAAATCCGCCACTTTGCTGGTGCTGGCCGCGCTGATCGCGGTGACGCCCTTCTTCTTTCCCTCGGGCTATTACTACCGGGTCGGCGCGCTGATCTTCGTCAACGGGCTGGCCGTGACCGGCATCGTGATCCTGACCGGCTATGCCGGGCAGATCAGCCTGGGCCATGCCGGGTTCGCCGGCATCGGCGGCTATGCCTGCGCCTTGGCGCCGACGCATCTGGGCCTGCATCCGTCGCTGGCCGTGGTGCTGGGCGCGGCGATCTCGGGCGTGCTGGCCTATCTGGTCGGCCGGCCGATCCTGCGGCTCAAGGGCTATTACCTCGCCGTGGCCACGCTGGGCTTCGGCATCCTCGTCTCGATGGTGCTGAACAACGAGCGCCAGCTGACCGGCGGCCCCGACGGCATCGCTGTGCCCGAACTGGGCCTGCGCGGGCTGCTGAAAGACTGGGGGCTGGACCTGACCAACGGCCAGTTCTGGTATTTCTTCTGCGGGCTCGTGCTGCTGGCCGGCGCCTGGCTGGCGCTGAACCTGCATCAAAGCCCCAGCGGCCGGGCGCTGCGCGCGCTGCACGGATCCGAGATCGCCGCCGGCACCGTCGGCATCGACGTGGCGCGGGTCAAGCTGCAGGCCTTCGTCATCTCGGCCGTCTATGCCTCGGTCGCGGGCTCGCTGGTGGCGCTGCAGAACAAGTTCATCACCCCCGACGTCGCCGGCTTCATGCATTCGATCGAGATGGTGACCATGGCCGTGCTGGGCGGCGCCGGTTCGGTGCTGGGCGCGATCTTCGGCGCCGGCATCCTGACGCTGCTGCCGCAGGCGCTGACCGTCTTTGCCGAATACGAGCAGCTGGTGCTGGGCCTGGTGATGATGCTGGTGATGATCTTCCTGCGCGAGGGGCTTTTGCCCTCGGTCCTGCGCAAGCTGAGGGGGAGGGACGAATGACGCTGCTTTCGGTCGAAGGTCTGGGCATCAGCTTCGGCGGCATCAAGGCCGTGAACGATGTCAGCTTCAAGGTCGAGCCGGGCGAGATCGTCTCGGTCATCGGCCCGAACGGCGCCGGCAAGACCACGCTGTTCAACATGATCTCGGGCGTCTATCAGCCCGGCTCGGGCCGGGTGGTGCTGGAAGGCGAGGACGTGACCGGCATGGCGCCGTTCCGGCTGGCCAGCCGCGGCATGTCGCGCACCTTCCAGAACCTGCAGATCTTCCAGAACATGACGGTGCTGGAAAACGCCATCTCGGGCTTTCACCTGCAGGAGCGGGGGGCGGTGCTGGCCGACCTGCTGCACCTGCCCGCCTCGCGCCGCCGGGCGCGGGCGGCCGATGCGGGCGCGCGCGCGCTTCTGGCCCGGGTCGGGCTGGAGCGGGCGGCGGATCGCGAGGCGGGGAATCTGTCCTATGGCTCGCTCAAGCGGCTGGAGATCGCCCGCGCGCTGGCGATGAAGCCCAAGGTGCTGCTGCTCGACGAACCGGCGGCCGGCTGCAACGCCGTCGAGACCGAGGAGATCGACCACCTGATCGCCGAGGTTGCGGCATCCGGTACCGCCATCCTGCTGGTCGAGCATGACATGAAGATGGTCATGCGCATTTCCAGCCATATCGTGGTGCTGGACCATGGCGAGAAGATCGCCGAGGGCGCGCCGGCCGAGGTCAGCCGCAACCCGGCGGTGATCGCCGCCTATCTGGGAACCGAGGAGGGTGCCGATGCTGACGGTTGAGGGCTTGCGCTCGCGCTATGGGCGCATCGAGGTCTTGCACGGCATCGACCTGCATGTCGATTCCGGCGAGATCGTCACCGTGGTCGGCGCCAACGGCGCGGGCAAGACCACGCTGCTGCGCTGCCTTTCCGGGGTGCAGCCGGTCTCGGCCGGGCAGATCACCTTCCGGGGCGAGCCGCTGGCCGGCGTGCCGGCGCATCGCCGCCCGGCGCGCGGGCTGACGCAATCGCCCGAGGGCCGGCAGATCTTCACCAACCTCACGGTCGAGGAGAACCTGCGCCTCGGCGCCTTCCTCTACAGCGACGACCGGGTGGAGAAGGACATGCAGGACGCCTTCCAGATGTTCCCGATCCTGCGCGAAAAGCGCAACCTGGCGGCCGGCGGGCTGTCGGGCGGCCAGCAGCAGATGCTGGCCATGGCGCGGGCGCTGATGGGCCGGCCGTCCTGCCTGCTTCTGGACGAGCCCTCGATGGGCCTGGCGCCGATCATCGTCCAGCAGATCTTCGACGTGGTCAGCGGGCTCAAGGCGCTTGGCGTCACCGTGCTGCTGGTCGAGCAGAACGCCTTCGGCGCCTTGAAGATCGCCGATCGGGGCTATGTCATGGAAACCGGCCGCATCACAATGCAGGGACCGGCGGCGGAACTGATCGCCGATCCGCGCATCCGCGAAGCCTATCTGGGGATCTGAGGAAATGACCGTCACCATCGCCCGCCAAGGGGAAATCGCCATCGTCACCGTGGACAACCCGCCGGTCAACGCGCTGAGCCAGGCGCTGCGGCAGGGGCTGTGGGATGCCGTGGACACGCTGGACGCGGACCCGCAGGTCGCGGCGGTGGTGCTGGCCTGCGCCGGCCGGACCTTCATCGCCGGGGCCGACGTGACCGAATTCGGCAAGCCGCCGCAGCCGCCGCACCTGCCCGATCTGGTGGACCGGATCGAGGCTGCGCAAAAGCCCTGGGTCGCGGCCATCCACGGCTCGGCCCTGGGCGGCGGGTTCGAGGTGGCGATGGGCTGCCGCTTCCGGGTGGCCGCCCCCGACGCCTCGGTCGGCCTGCCCGAGGTGAGCCTGGGCATCGTTCCCGGCGCCTCGGGCACGGTGCGCACCCCGCGCCTTGCCGGGGCCGCGCTGGCGGTGGAGCTGGTCACTTCGGGCCGGCCGATGCGCGCGCCGAAGGCCCTCGCCGCCGGGCTGGTCGATGCGGTGATCGAGGGCGACCTGCTGGAAGGCGCCACAGCCTTCGCCCGGCAGGCGCTGGCCCGGCCCTTGCCCGCGCCGGTCTCGGCCCGTCCCGTCGCCGCGCCCGATGCCGGTTTCTGGGCCGAGCAGGAAAAGGCCGTGGCCAAAGCCGCCAAGGGCGCCGCCGCGCCGCTGCGGGCGCTGGCCTGCCTGCGCAAGGCCGTCGAAGCGCCCTTCGCCGAGGCCATGGCCTTCGAGCGCCAGACCTTCCTGGAACTGCGCGGCTCGGACCAGGCGGCGGCGCTGCGCCATGTCTTCTTCGCCGAGCGCGCCGCGCCGCGCCCGGCCGCCCTGCGCGAGGTGGAGCCCTTGCCCCTGCGCCGCGCGGCGGTCATCGGCGGCGGCACCATGGGCGCCGGCATCGTCGCCGCCCTGCGTGAGGCTGGCCTGCCCGTCACCCTGGTCGAGCGCGACGACGAGGCGGTGGCGCGCGGCCTTGCCAATCTGCGCGGCATCTTCGCGGGCGGCGTCAAGCGCGGCAAGCTGACCGAGGCGCAGGCCGAGGCCCTGGCGGCCGGCGTCACCGGGACGACGGATTACGCCAGCCTCGCCGATGCCGATCTGGTCATCGAGGCGGTATTCGAGGAAATCGGCGTCAAGCGCGCCGTGTTCGAGCAACTCGCCCGGGTCTGCCGGCCGGATGCGGTGCTGGCGACCAATACCTCCTATCTCGATCCGCGCGCCATCGCCGAGAGGCTGCCCAACCCCGAGCGTTTCATCGGCCTGCATTTCTTCAGCCCGGCCAATGTGATGAAGCTCCTGGAGATCGTGCCCGTGCCGGAAACCTCGGACCGCACCCTGGCCACCGGCTTCGCGCTGGCGCGGCTGCTGAAGAAGATCCCGGTCCGCGCCGGCATCTGCGAGGGCTTCATCGGCAACCGCATCCTGAAACGCTATCGCGCGGCGGCCGAGGCGCTGGTCCGCAAGGGCGTGCCGATCGCCGAAATCGACGCCGCCATGCGCGGTTACGGCTTTGCCATGGGCCCGTTCGAGGCGCAGGATCTGGGCGGGCTCGACATCGCCTTCCTGCAGCGCGAGGGCGCACGGGCGGCGGGGCAGGAGGTGCCCGAGACGCTGGGCGACATCCTGGTCCGGGCCGGCCGCAAGGGGCAAAAGACCGGCGGCGGCTGGTATGACTATGCCCCGGGCGAGCGCAGGCCGCAGCCTTCCCCGGCGGTGGCCGAACTGCTGGCGGGCCAAATCCGGCCCGGCCCGGCGATGAGCCGCGACGAGATCGCCCAGGCCCTTGTCGCCGAAATGGCCGCCGAGGGGCAGGCGATCCTGGAGGAGGGCATCGCGCAGGCGCCTGCCGATATCGACCTGGTCGAGATCCACGGCTACGGCTTCCCGCGCTGGCGCGGCGGGCCGATGTTCGCCACCGGCATCCGCGGCTGACCCGCGGCTGACCCGCGGCGGGGGGCGGGCCCTCGCGCCCTGCGGCAAGGCTGGGCCGGCATCCGTCCCCGCCGCCGGGACGGGCCCGGCGCCTGCCGGGCCGCATCGCGATCAGGCTGCCAGTTTCAGGGTCTGGCCCAGGGCCTGCTCGATGGCGGCCTGCCGCTGCTCGGGGCCCAGATTCACCCCGTCGGCCATGACAAATTCCGGCGCAATGCCGATGAAGCCGAATACCGAACGCAGATAGGTCTCCAGATGCTCCAGCGCCGCGGCCGGATGCTCGCTGTAGAAGCCGCCGCGCGCCAGGGCGACGATCACGCGCTTGCCCTTGGCCAGCCCCTCCGGCCCGGCCTCGGTATAGCGGAAGGTCCGGCCGGAAACCACGACGCGGTCGATCCAGGCCTTCAGCTGGCTGGGCAGGGTGAAATTGTACATCGGCGCGCCGATCACCACCATCTCGGCCTCCAGGAACTCCTCGAGCACGGATGCGTCGGCCAGGGCGTCCAGCGTCAGATGCGGCAGCGGATGGCGGGCAAGATCGCGGTGCACGACGCGGGCATCCGGCCGCCCGGCGGCCAGCTTGTCCACGATGGCCCGGCTGACCGCGCGGCTGACGCTGTTTTCGCCGGTGATGCTGCTGTCGATATGCAGGATGGTCACTATTGCCTCCTTGGTATGGAATATATACTGCGGCTTCCCATGTAACCGGCATGGGGCCGGCCGCAAGAAGGCACAATCCTGTGCCGCGCTTACATGGCTGTGCCATGGTCACACAGAGGTAACCGGAGGATCTTCCCATGCACGACCCCGACAGTTTCGGTTGCAGGGCCTTTACCGCCGTCCTGCAGCGGATCGGAGACAAGTGGAGCTTGCTGATCGTCTCGGTCCTGGCCGAGGGGCCGAGGCGCTTCAACGAGCTGCGGCGCGAGATTCCCAGCATTTCGCAGCGCATGCTGACGCTGACGCTGCGCGGGCTGGAGCGTGACGGGCTGGTGTCGCGCACGGTGACGCCCAGCATCCCGCCGCGCGTGGACTACGAACTGACCGAACTGGGCCGGTCGCTGCGCGAGCCGGTCTGCGCCCTGGCGCAATGGGCGCTGGCGAATATCGGCACGATACAGGCCGCGCAGGCGCGCTTCGACCTGGCGCGGGGCGAGCAGGCCCGCCCCGGCCCGGCCGCGCCCGCACCCCAGCCGCGGGTCTGAACCTTTTTCTCTTCTGATTGTTCCGTGGAACATCTTTGCCTTGGTTTTGTTGATTGCGTCGCGGCTCCGGGTTTCGGGGCTGTTTTTTTTCAGGAAGGAGACATCCGATGCCCGACAAGGTC